>JAABUL010003664.1_pt1 | contig 22292 bp, 15 predicted proteins | sample 5559151 | NCBI WGS metagenome assembly JAABUL01 (sample SAMN10711876, study PRJNA513368) | rock metagenome | isolation source: Antarctica rocks | place: Antarctica: Victoria Land, Pudding Butte sud | reverse complement strand
CTATACGCACGATCGTCTCCTCGGTGGGGTCACCATTGAGGACGTGATGACCTCCTTGTTTGCCAAGCACCAGGGCATCGTGCCAACGTGATCAACCAATGCCTTTCAAATCACAACAGTCGAGTTATGAAAGCGCGCGACAGACAATTCCTGTTGCAGGCGAGGATATGGCCGCGCGATAGAGGGTAAAAAGAACGGCGTTCACAAAAGGAACAACGGCTACTCGATGCCATGTTCCATCAATTCGTTTGGTCGTTCACAAGGGTACGACGATAGCGATGGTCGTGGCATCGCGAGGTATGAAGGGGACTGGTAGCAGCATATGGCTACAACGGACACGATCATTCTACATCTCTCGGACATCCATTTTCATCGCCCTGGGCCCTCGGGCGAACACCTCGATCTCGACACCGACTTACGCAACGAGCTTGAAACGGACGCTGCCGCGATGAAGGCCAAACTTGGTCCGGTCGCGGCGATCCTCGTCAATGGTGATATCGCGTTCTCTGGTCATCCCGACGAATATGGTCGCGCGAAAAAGTGGCTCGATGGATTGTGCGTGAAACTAGACTGCCCATCGGAACGCGTCTTCACGACTCCTGGCAACCACGACATCAATCGCACCGCGATCCGTACCAGCAAATGGCTGCGGTTGTGCCATGACGAAATTAGACGTCGGACCGTGGACGAGTTGGATACTGTGCTCGCTGACTACTTAGAAGACAGCGCTGCTCGCCGAGATATGTTTCTCCCTATCGCGGCGTACAACGACTTCGCCGCACCCTATGAGTGTGCGCTCGATGCCGAAAAACCGTATTGGGAATACCCCTTGATCCTTAACGACGGATCAACGCTTCAACTACGGGGTGTGAATTCGACATTGGTGTCGGACGAGGATGACGACGATACCGCTCACAAGTTAGTGCTTGGATCGTTCCAGACGAATATCTTGCGACAGGACGGGGTGGAGTACCTTGTCCTGTGTCATCATCCACCCCAGTGGCTCCGCGATGAGGACGAGGTCAATGAAGCGCTCAACGCGCGAGCGCGTATCCAACTGTACGGACACAAGCATAAACAGCTAATCTCCAACATCAATCAGCGGGTGCTTCGCGTAGCGGCCGGGGCCGTCCAGCCGGATAGGCGTGAACCGAATTGGCAGCCACGGTACAATTATCTCAAGGTTAGGGTCGATGGCGCCCCCACTGATCGTCGCCTCGCGGTCGACCTCTACCCACGGGTCTGGAACAAAGAAGCACGTCGGTTCAGTGCGGACTACGATGTCGACGGATCGGACAAAAAAAGCGTTACCTTTCCGCTTCCATCGTGGCAGGCACCGCATCAACCCGATGTGTTTTCCCACGAGGCAACATTATCGGAGACGACGACCGAGCGGAACGGCGGCAAGGAAACCGATGTCGCGCTGCCACAGCGAGAGGAAGTGCCCGTGGATCCAGACCGGCGGTTGACCTACCGCTTCCTCAGCTTGCCCTACCAGCGTCGTCTAGCCGTGGCAGAGCAGTTGGGCCTCGTGCAGGAAGGTGACCAGTATCTCACCGATATGAACCGTTATCGTGCCTTCTTTGTGCGCGCACGAGAGGGCAAGCGACTTGCCGATCTGTGGGCGGTCGTCGAGCAAAGTTCTGCTGACGGACGGATAGACCCGAACCCCTTTGTGGGACGGTGACGACGAGGGATTGAGGGCATGCATAGGGACTTCGCAGACTGGTATCGCAGCGCGACGATCGAACCGAATCACGACCTACTCAAGCGACGGTGGTCGGGCGTCGAGACGATCCTGAGAACGTTCGACCGCGCGGACCTTCTTGCTCTGACGCGCTTCGTATATGATCTCGATCCATGCGATAAGAAGACGATCGACAAGATGCGAGCGGCCTTCAAGGAGGCCGATAACGCCTTCCAGATGCGCGACAACGACGAGGAGTTGCGCATCTTGGCGGCGTCTGCGCTCATGCAGCAGATGACCGAACACAACGAGCAAAATTCCGACACCGTCGCGCTCGGCATCTCTTGCGCCAATGCCTGCGGGTTCGGGCCTCGCCCCGCGTTGTCCGACCTTCCGGGCGCGGCAGCGACCTATCTCACCCGAGAAGCGGTCGAGGTCCGGGCTACGGCTACCGTGACTGACCCAACCTGGACGGTAGGCAAGGCTCACGAACTGATCGAATCGGCAAAAACGTTGATCGGTCAGGGGCAAGCACCCTCGGCGATCCAGCCGATCTCTGAGAGCATCACGGCTCTCGAAGAAAGACTCGGAACATTGGTCAAGAGCGTAGAAAAATCCGTGCGGTCCTTGGGCAAAGCACAGCGGACGCTGCAGGAAGAAACGAACATCCTGTGGTGGGTCTTCGGCGGCTATAGCCGCGACCTCGGGGAGCCCATGCAGGCGCTCGGCGTGCACGCCGCGTGTATCGTCGCGGCGAAAGAACTTGCAGACCTAACGATTTTCATGCCGGGACCTACTGCTGCCCGGGCATTCCTCGATCGGTTAGTACGTCACGATAATGGTGATTTCCCGACTGCTACGATCAAAGATGTGGTCAACGCGTCGCCACGCACATGGCGAGAGGCTTGGGTCGAACGGTACACGTCGCTGTCGCGAGACGGTCTGTTTCCCGTCACCATGGCGGTCGTGAGATCCCTGGAAACGGAGGGCCTTGACGACTGGCTTGCAGCGTACGAGAAAGTATCGCCCATTGCCGCGACGCAAGCGCTGCCCCTCCTGGATATCACCGACCAACTGTACCATGAATTGCTCTTGGCGCGAACGATGGGATTGAATGGGCAATGACGGTTGATGCTCAAGCCGATGAATACGCGTGTCGCCAAGCGAGGTGCCAAGTCGCCCAAACGGGGCGTTGCCTCGAAGGGTTGTCCCTCGACGACTGCCCACATCTCTTCCCGCGGGGCGAGCAACCCACGGTGGATGGAATGGGACTCTTCCTTGAGGACCCAGCGGTGCCTCGGGACGAGCGAGATGCAGAGCCTACCGCTCACATTGCCTTGCCGAGCGGAGAGGACTTGACATCCGAGGCCGCTTCGTCCATCACGCGGCGCTCCATGACGCAGGTCATCCTGATGGCAGGCGCGGTCGGGAGTGGCAAAACGACGCTCATCGCGAGCATTTACGAACGATTCCAGGAGCATCAACTGGCGGGGTACCTGTTTGCGGGGTCGCGCACGCTCGTGGGGTTCGAGAAACGCTGCCACTTGGCGCGCATTGCTTCGGAGCGGGCACGTCCCGACACCGAGCGGACGCTCCTTGCGCAGGGTACGCGCTTCTTGCATCTACAAACACGACCTGAAGACCTGCGCGGGCCAGTACGGGACTTGCTGCTCGCCGACCTATCGGGCGAGTTGTTTAGAAGGGCAATCGATTCCAGCGAGGAGTGTCGGAAACTTGGCGTCCTTCTGCGTACAGATCGCCTCATCCTCCTCATCGACGGGGAACGGTTGATCGATCCGCGTAGGCGACACCAGGCAACGCTGGAGCCGCGGATGCTCTTGCGTAGGGCTTTGGGTGAGGGCATGTTGTCCCAGCGCGTATGCGTCGATGTTGTGTTCGCAAAATGGGATTTGACGCAGGGTGACGCTTCGGGGACTACCACCGCAGACTTCGCCGAAACCACCAAGAAAGAGTTCATGAAGCGATACGAAGGATATGTGCGCAGTCTGCAGTTCTACCATGTCGCTGCCCGGCCGGATGTCGCGGGAAGCGTATCCATCGGAGCGGGGTTGGATGACCTATTCGCCGCGTGGATGGCTGATGATGGATCCAAACGGCAGACGGTGGACGACGTGCCTTTATTCTTGGGAGCACGCCGCGAGTTCAACCACTATCGGTGGAAGCGGTTGCCCCGCTCCGATCTGTTCGCAGGAAGGTAAGGACATGTACCGCGGCCTGATGCTTGGTTTACCCGAAACGGGTAAGACGACATTCCTTGCAGCCCTATGGCATGTCGTCGAGGCTGCGGACGTCCATGGGGCGCTGCGTTGCAGTGCTCTCCATGAAAACCACAAACACTTGAACCGGATCCGCGATGCGTGGGTGGAATGCCGGCCGATGGAGCGCACGCTGGTAGCGGCGGAGCAAGTCGTGACGATGAGACTCGTTTCTCCGGATGGGACTGGAGAGATCGAATTGGTTGTCCCCGATATGTCCGGTGAGTCTTTTCGCTCATATCTGGAGGATCGCCAATGGCCGACGACGTTCGATGAGTTCGTCATCGGCGCAACCGGTGTGCTACTCTTCGTTCATCCCGCCCATGTCCGCGATCCGATGCGCATCGATCACGCGGATGACCTGTATAACGTGTTGGCGAATGGTAACGCTGCGCCGTCCGAGGGGGTGGAGCCGGCAGGAGTGCTGTGGAAGCGCGATTTTGTGCCCACTCAAGTTCAATTGGTCGACCTACTCCAAATCGTGTTGGAACGGGCTGCCGATACCTTACCCGTGAAGCTGGCAGTGATCATCTCGGCCTGGGACACGGTGAGGGACGTCGACCAATCCCCGGATCTCTGGCTGGAGCAGCGCCTTCCTTTGCTGAACCAGTATCTAAGAGCGAACCCTGAGCAGATGGATGTTAGGGTGTATGGGTTGAGCGCCCAGGGCGGAGATCTGGTGCGAGACATCGATCGACTGGCGGCATTGGATGTGCCGTCCGAGCGCATCGTCGTGTGTGTAGGTGGCATCGATACCCATGATGTGACGGCGCCAATCCGCTGGTTGATGAGCGGAATGCCGGGAGAGTGACAGAATGGCACCGAACATGGCCGACGTCATCCAGGTCGATCAGGTCTTGCACGGGTACGCAGATGGCCATCAGCAATTGGCCCAGTCGCGCATGCTCTCGCGCATGTCGGAGCGCGCCATGTTGTCGTTCAGTGACATGTCAGGTCCGTCGATGGTGCGAGGGTTCGAGAGTTACCTGACCGGGTACCCCCTCCCTGGCGATGGTTTTTATGCCTTTGCACGGACATGGTATGCGCCCGAGATGCCCAGACCGGGATGTGTCTGGACACACACGCTCTTGGTGGAGTACGCTGACCTCGCGCGCATCGCCGATCTGCGGTTGCTCCTCCCGCTCTTCACCCATCCCCACCCAGGGGTAGACATTGCCCATCAATACCGGTATCCCGTTGCTCTACTCTCGCCTACCGCGATGGGAGAGATGACGGAGGGCGTGGGCGAAACGTGGGTGAAGCCATTTGCCCGCACGGTGGTCGATGCCCTTTACAGCACATCGGACATCCCAGTTTTCATCGGTGCAGGCGACGTTTCCACATATCAGGACATGGTGCTTTGCCTGTGGACCCAGCAATGGCCGCGGTTACGTCGTTCTTTCCGTTTCTGCACCGGTGCCCTCTCGGACCGCAGCCTGGAAGATATGGCCTTCGATCTCCAAGTCGTGCCCTACGTGCGTGTCGACGAGGTGCGACGCGGGGCGCGCAACGGTGTCGTTATCACGGATAACGCGATCCAATCCATCTCCGCCTCCAAGTCGTCAGAAATGGATTGGATCGCGTACGCGCTCGACGACCTACAGATGCAAGGGGGGACACCCCTACGCCACTTCCTATGGCGTTTCGCGTCCGAGGCTAGCGTCGACCGACGAGTGTTCAAATATTTGACGCAGTTGTACATCGACATCTCCGACGCCCGCGCGGGTCGGGTGCCGCCATCAAAGCTCGTCGATGAGGTCGCCTCCGGCTTGCCGCATCCGGATCAAGCCTTGCGTTTCAAAATAGCCTTGTTCGGACCACCAAGGCAAGGAGCGTCCTTGTTAGAGCCGGATGTTCCAGAATCGGCTATCCTGCGCGCATTGGTGACGACCAAGACGACCGATGCGTTCGACGCCAATAGCCTGGGGATACGGGATCGCGCCCAGGCGCTGTGGCGCGACCAACGCGCGGAGGCCGAGGCTTTGACGGTCGAGATCGCGGACGGCCAAACAACGATGCTGAAAGGCGCGTTTCTGGAAGGGATCGCACAGGCGCTCACCAGCGAACCAGGGCAAACTAGTTGGCGAGTCCGTGAGGCGCTCTTATCCACCGATCTGTCGGTCGCTTTCTCTCCCGAGATATGGGAGTGCCCGACCAGCGACAAAAAACGCATGCTTAGCAAACTTGGTCAACGGCAGATTGCGGCGTACGATCTATGCAGGATCGCCGTAGCTTTGCTGGCGGCCGATGCGGATGATGTGGCCGTCGAGGCGCGTTTAACCTTCGGGGTGGACGTTGTACGCTGCATCCTGGAGGCGCTCGATGGCGATATCCGCGACGTGACGCCGATGCTCTCGGCTGGGTGGCACGCGATGCTGTCATCCTACCCCAAGGAAGTACTGGAGTGGTTGCAGGACAAACAAACCTCCCGCACACAAACCATCGCCTTGGTTGCGAGTCTACTGGACCCGTTGTCATTCCTTGTACGTTCGTCCGATATTGCCGTGTGGTTGCGAGCGGCAAACGAAGCACGATCCGAGTTGATGGGCCAACCCTACATCGATTTCATGGTGTTCCTCCTCGTGCTTGGTTTGACAAGCGACAGATGGGGACACCAGGCACTCGTTGTTCGGGCATTTCAGAGTGTGTACGATGCAATCGAAAGCGGGGCATTAGGATCACACGCGTGGAGTACACTCGAACGGGTAATGCCGCTACCGCGGAGTTGGTGGTGGGAACGCGATGATCGCCAGGATCGTCTAAGAGAGGCGGTGTTGACCAAGTTTATTGACGAGGGATGGTCCGTAGATGACTTCCTGGCCTGCTTCCGAAACCCCCATGCGTTGCGACAAGCTATGGATGAGTGCGAAGTGACCCGAAAGGGGCGGAGATTCTTGCGACAAGTTGAGGCGCACACACGCATGCCTTAGCTCGGTAATTATGACTCGCTGCATTTTGTCGAAGGCAAGGGCGATACAGACGAAGCAACGTAGCCGTCGTGAAGGAACGTATAGGTCGTTGCAAACTATACTAACTTTCCCCAATATCACCATGGGCCTCTGCCGATCCTAGGTGCAGGCCTGTTGACACGCATGTTGAGAGTTGCTTTGTTCACCATGTCCACCAGGAATATCGTGCCATCACCATCGCACATTTGGGGCCGAGGGATGAGTGCATGCCAAGCGATGGCCGGGGCCGATATGGCGGGTACTTTAGTACAACGGCAACACGTCCAGGCGTGGCGAGTGCAGCCCCATTATCCTGTCATGGCACGTTATTAGTGTATCTATCGATCTGTTCACACGGTCTCGGTAGGATTGCCGACGTTTCAGCTCAAAGCGACACCCAGCCAAGGTGGTGCCGGGCCCGAGATGCCATCATCGACCGGTACTGATTGGGCAGAGCCACTCGGCGGCGCGAACAAGGCCAAAACCAGCCCGGTACTACTCAGTTACTCCGCTCGTCAAACAGGTCGCCGTGAATAACGGGCGGCGCGGCACATGCTTCTCGCGTACGTTCCCTTTTTGGCGCGTCAGGGTTCGGGCTGCGCCAGCAGCATATCGAGCAGATTGAGTTCGGTCGACATCAGCATGTAGCGACCCGTGTGCATCTTCTCGCGGATGCCGCGCAGGTCATTGCTCGTGAACAGCACAAAGGGGAAGGCCCCGTAATCACCGTTGAGCGGCAGATAGTTCTCCGATGGGTACAAGGGATGGACCTGGCCAACGAGCAAGTCGCGCAGGCCCACGCCGCTATCCTCATCGCGTGTCGCGTTCCACTCCCCCTGCAAGAGGTCTCGTGCGACGTACGCGAGCACCGGCACGGCGTAATACATGTCGTTGCGACGTTCGACCTTGGCGAGATGCTGCGTCCTCTCAGCATCCATGAACTCCTCCACGACACTGACGAAATCCCGCAAGCCCGTGCGCAATCCGTCGGGGTAGCGTTTCTTGTTGTGGATGATGGCCCACATCTTCGCCCGCACCTCACGCGTGAGGTGGCACCGGATCACCGTGTCCAAGCGGGCCACATGCGTGACAGCTACGGTGTCAGTCGGGACCATGAGCACCTCGCCGGCTATGAAGCCGCGCTCCAGGAATCCTGTGCGTCGGAGGTCGACACACCCGTGCGCAAGTAGGTCGAGGAGCACGGTCGGGGTACTGCGATGGAGCAACCCAAGGAGGGACACGTCGTTTGCACCCGATGGCTGGCTGAGCGCCATCATCTCACCGAACGTCTGACGGACGATGCCATGGAGATCGCGCAACGTCGTATCGCTGCGGTCGCGCTGCCAGGCGTCGGCGAGATCTTTGACCAATCGGCCCATCGTATGATGGACGGAGGTCCCGGCCCGCGCTACTGATTTCCCGCCGACTGGCACCACCATATAACGCCGGCCACGGATCTCGCCCGCCCCACGGATACGCGTCAGCAGACACAACTTGAGCAGGATGAGCATGTTGAGTACATGCAGGGCGCTCTGCGTCAGGGACCATTCCCGGTCTGATGCGTTGTAGTAGGCTGGTTCGCCGAAGTAAAAGGTGACCGATCGCGCCACCGCGTCGTCGCCCCCACGGCCACGGTAGACGACCTGCATGATCTCCATGAGGTTCGCTTCGATGTCAAAATGGGGCACTTCAACGAGGATCGACCGCGTATTGGGGAAGGACAGGCCACGGCTCGCGGACGAAGTCATGAAGACGACACGCACCGCGTCTTTGTATTCGTTGATCGCGCGTTTGTCCTCCCGCGACACCTGCGAATGGATTTGCAGATAGGCATCACGCTCGTCGAACGCATGGCCCCGCTCCCCCTCTCTCGCTCGCACCTCAGCGATGATGTCCTGTAAGCGGGCCTTATCCTGGATATAGACGATGAGTTGGGTCGGCGTGCCGCGGTGCGCCTGCAGGAAAGCGCAGACGTCGCCGACGAGCGCGTCGTAGGCGCGGTCTCGCACCTCAGCGTCCGGACGGCGTTCCCGGCCGCGTCGCCCCAGCATCTCCTGGGTAATCTCAATGGGGTCGACGAAGACCTTGTAGCCGAGTGAGAGTTCCGTGGCCGGATACGAGTTGGCGTTGATCACGACGGCGTCGTCGCCTACCTTACTTTTGAAACGGAATGCGCGCGACGATAAGGGAGCGTCCGCCTCTCCAGCAACCGCCGTGCGGAAGAAGACTTTGTCGGGCTCGGGCGTGGCCTGGGTGAGGTGCGTGGCGATGATGTCAGCGCCGACGATCGACGCATCCGCGATGACAACCTTGACGTTGAAACCATACTCCTCAAGTTTGAGCGTGTCGAGCAACCCCATCATCTCGTGCAGGAAGGCCGTACCGCTGTCGTCGCCGGTCACCTCATCGACCATGATGACGACGTGCCGATAGGTGGTGGCGAGTGCCCGCATGGGACCAGGGATGGGCGTGTCCTTCGTGAGCGCGCTCCCGAAAATCTCCAAGAAATGGCCGAGTGTGCTGCGGCCGGAGGACAGCGTCTTGTTGGACTGGATGGCCACCGATGAGGCGATAAACGGCGTGGTGCGTGCGCCCATCAGCGCACCGATACCGCAGCACAGGGACGTGAGCACGCCCGGAACATACCCCTTACGATCGGTCACCGTGTCATCCGTCGTCCGATCTACGGCGTCCTGCCACACCTCGCGGACGTCGCTATCCGCCTCCTCCATCATCGACTGGAAGGCGATGTCGTCGAGCACGGACGGCACGTCAAGGCCGTCCGTGACGTAGCCGACGGTTGCCCGACTGGCGTTGGCCTTGATCATCTGGCTGTTGCTCGTCAAGCCCACGAAGCGCGGATCGAAGAGATGGCCGTCGCGATCGCGAAACTTCTCGAAGATGTCGAGATTGACCTGAGTCCGTGGGCTGGCGTAGAAGAACAGGAACCCCTCACCCTCACGCGCGCGGTCTTTGAGATACTCCGCCAGGGCCGTCGTCTTCCCAATGCCCGCATTGCCCGTGAGAAAGAGGTAGCGCCGTGCGTCCGCCATGGCGCGATAGACCAGCGCCCGATGCCCACCTCGCAGGTCCAGACCCGATTCAAGCCCCAGCGACACGGCCAACGCGTCGGGGACGGGATCGCACGAGTTCGCGAAATCGGTGAGCGTTTCGGTATACTCCACGGCTTCGGGGGCGTCGGAGGGTGCCGTCGTGCCCAGGTCGTACAACCGATCGACAAAGGCGCGTCCGTCGGCGCGTCCCGCACCGACGCCAAAGATACGTCGCGCATTGTCCCGCATGGCGGCCAGGACATCGTTTCGTGCACGCTGGACTTTCTCTCGATAGACGCGCGCGCCATCAATCTCAGTGGAACGCGTCCGGTACGCCCGATAGAGGTCCTGGCACGCCTGCAGCATCGCGTCGTCGCCGCCATCCGCGCCACCGAGTCGCACCGATAGCGCCGCCGCTCCACGGTCGCTGTGACCGACGGCCAAGCCATGGATCGTCCCGTCATCGGGTATGAGGTGATGGTGCGAGAGAAAGCGGTAGAAGCTGAGCACGTAACTAGCCGCCTGCACGACTTTCATGCTTTCCCGGTCCTCGCGCACGAAGGCGTACATATACCGCGCGAAATCCACCGTCTGGAGGTACGCGCGGCCGCCCATAGCGCCGTCATCGAGCGTGAGCGACGAGAAGACGCTGCGCCGCCGCAGGCGCGTCATGGCCGCTGTCAGGACGTGCCGCACCCCTTCCGGGGTGCGGAGGTCGGCCAGTTGGTCCAAAGAGCGCACCGACAGCACCGACAGGTCGACACACAGGATATGATGCCGCTCCTTGCGCGTCTTGTGTCCGGTCCTGATGTGGAGCAAGGTATCGGCCCGCAGGAACTGCCCGGTCCCGCGATAGGCGTCGAACGCCGCGGAGATGGCCGCTTGGTCACCATCGAGGAGGAGTCCGAGGTGCGAACGGTCCATCTCCTCATCCTGGGCTCGCGCGCCGCCGTCATCATAGTCGTCCTCCAGTGCATTCGCACCAACGAACGAGCAGATGTAGGCAGGCACATCAACCGTACGGCCGCCGGACTGTTCCGCGAGCACGCCGATATGCTGGTCGATCAGGTCATGCCCGCCCAGGAACCCTTTCCACAGGAACAATGTCCCAGTCCGACGCAGAAGATCGTCGTCTTCCGGCGTGAGAGACCGCCAACGCCGCACGAAGTGGCCCACGAGGCGGTGGGTGTCGTGGTGCGCGAGGTGGCGTTCATGCAGGCGCAGCGACGGACACGCGATGCCGCGCGACGAGAGGTAATAATAGATCCCAAGGTTGAAACCGACCTCGAAAAGCCGCCCAAGGTCCTCACCGAGATTGCCGTCGGGCATGACTATCCTTCCTTCCTAGCAAGGATCTGCTCGACGTAGCCCAGGAAAGCCAGCATGTTGAACGACCGCTTCCGCGCGAAATGCGGGAGCAAGGCATGCTTGCCCACAGAATCGTCGCCGATGATGTCGCCGTATGGGTTCAGTTTGAGCACGATCTCGTCCCCATCGGCTTCGTAGCGCGCGAAGTGCAGCAGGGTGAGATAGAGCATCAGCGCGTCTTTCGTGGGATCGTCGTAGATCAGCCCGCGGTCGATGGCCGCGTTGTCCACGATCTCGGGATGCATGTTCCGGGTGGTTGCGTAGGACATGACGCCGTTGTAGAGCGTATCCCCCTTGCTGCGGACGGTCTTACCGGTGAACAGATTGAGGAACACAGCAATCTGCTTGGCCGGGTCGCGCATCAGCGTCATCAACTCACGCGTATCCTGGATATAGAGGGAACGCCCGTCCCGCGAGGGGGCCTTCCCCCCGGTGAACTCCACGACGGGGTACGTACCGAAGAACACCGGGTACACGGTCAGATCATCTTTCCCCTCCTGCATCTGTCCCAGGATGCGGCCGGACATGAAGAACAGTTCGTCATCGGACTGCGCGTCGGCAAGATGTAACGTCGTTTTATACGGTGAGGCCGCGATGTACAGGATATGCCGGTACCTGCGCTCGTACAGTCGCGCGACCTCGTCCAGGATGGCGGTCGGCTTCGTCGGCACGTCTCGCGCTGGATACGTCCCCGTGAACCACCGCAGCCTTTGGACCGCGACATCTCCGGTGTCCAGGCGCACCAGGCCGATGCTCTCGCCCGCGATGGTCAGCACACGGTTGCCCTCGTCGCCGGACAGACTGTCGCACGCACGACTCGACACGACCAAGATGGCACATCGATCGAGATCGACAGCGCCGCGAATAGCGTCCAGTTTCCCCGAGAAGCGCTTGGGTAGGGTGGCGTACAGCGAACTACGCGCGTTCTGAATCTGATACCCAGTCAGCGTAGAGGTGAGCGAGAGCCCCTGGCTGCTTGTTAGATGGCGCTGGCCGAGCAGATGGGCCATGACCTTGCCGAGGGCGGCGGAGAGGGCGTCACCTTCCTCGGCATCCGCTTCAGGGGTCATGTGAAAGCGCAGGACGGGGATGAAAACGTCATCCCCGACTGCGGCGGTCACCGCGTGCGTCACAAGCCAGGCAAGCAGACTATAGGCGTACGCGTACAGGAAAGCATCGCCCGACGAGGTGGCCGGCGCCTGGGGTGGGCGAGCCACCCGCCCAAGCAGGGCGAGGCCGGTGCTTCCTGAGAGATAGGTGTCGTACAACTTTTGTCCCCGCGGCGCGAGCACGATAGGCAGTTGCCGCTTTTGAGAGAAGGCGTAGGACATCTCCATGTCATCCCGTGCATCAGGGACGGCATAGGCGCGCATGGTGTCGATGGCGATGCGGGCGGAGAGCTTGTAGATCGCGTCCTGCTCCACTGCCGTCTCGCTCACGGTGAGATAGGGTAGCGCACCATACCCATCTTGCACGAACAGATCGTCGCGGAAGAAGGAGTCGACACCCTTAGCCAAGCCCGATCCAGCGAGGACTCCTTTCAGCACACAGATGGCGACGCGATACTCGCTATGGGGCGTCAGGTGGCCCCCGCGCAGCTTATCCGTGATGCCTTTGGTGAGGGTCGTCAGGATCGCCCCGATCTGACCATTGTCGCGCAGGTAGGCAACCTTCTCGGCCATCATAGATGCCTTGGCCTGCTCGTCATGGCCCTGCAATACTGGGAGGACATCCGCGACGAAACGATCGATGACTGCCTGCCCGTCGTCATGGCCAAGGCCATCTAGCGCGACGAGGTACACAAAGAGGAGGGTTAAGCGGCGAGCCGGGCTGGCGCCGGCGGCGGAATCTAGCTTGCCGAGGTGATAGCGATACGAGGTCGGCCGGCCGGGCGCTTGCTGCACCGTACCATTGAGTTTCATGCGGATACCGAACGTGTACTGGCTCTCGTGCCGCTCCGGGTCCACCCCTTCCCCGATATTCCCGTCGATTTCAGGGATGACGGGAAGCGCGTTGAAAACGTGGGCTGGTGCGAGCAGATCACGCAAATTAAGTGTCTGGCCACCGAGCGAGCACCGATAGTCCGTATCCGGGCGATTAGGATCGCGGATGTACCGGTCGATAGCGCGCAAGCGTTCCGCCAGGGCGCGCAGCAGGGCGCCGCATGCATGACCCGTCTCGAAGCAACCGCCGAGGAACTCGAGATAGCGGATCTGCGTTTCCTTCTTGATCTGGCCCATGCCCTCGACGTTGACGAGACGCTTGAGATCGTTCAAGTGCGAGAGGGGTGAGTCCATCACGCGAGCCAGAGCATCGCGCATGTCGTCTTTGTCGTCGTCGTCCAAATCGTCGCGCGCGTCGATCCATCGGTCCAGGGCGACTCGTATCTGCCCCTCGAAATCCGCGTGATCGATCGTGACCAGCACCTTATGCCAGCGGAATGCTGTCGCGGCCTGGGGATCGGCATTCGCCTTTTCGAGCGAGAGCCGCTGGCGGTACAGTGTCTTCGTCTCCGCGAAATTATAATGCAGCACCTGCCGGTCGCCGCGCAGATGCCGACGCAGCGCCTGAGAGTCACCCGTGACATCAGGCTGGTTCTTATCGCGGATGGAATGGACCAAAGAACCCGCCAACTCCGCAGGCGTAACGTTCACTGAGGTGGCCGTGACGGTGAGCGCGTCGACGATCGTCGTATACAGCCGGTCACGAGACGGCGCGTATCCTGCTCATCCTCCGATGTCATGTTGAGGGTCACGACCTGTGCAGTGTCATCGCCCACAGTGACGGGATCCCCGATGCGGCTCTTTCGCGCTTGGGTGACGAATTGCTCGGCCACGCGATCAAGGGACGCCGTCAATAAGCCTTGTTCTTTCCAATAGGCGAACAAGCTAACGGCAGACGTGTTCTGCACCACGTTGCGCAGGACCCTCAAGAGGATCACATGGTCCATGATCGCGAGGCGATCGTCGCCTGTGTCGAGTGTATGCATCGGTTTAGCCCCCTGTTAGGGAGACAGCCTACCATGACATGACGCTAACGCCGCCACATTCTCCCCGATACAACTATACCGACAGGCAGCCGGATTTATGAAGGCATGCGGCCTCTTTAGCGCCGGAACATCACCGACTATTCTACGAATGATCTGGCCGGCGATCCATTTCAGCTAAGCACATCCCTGTGCCCGCCCTTCAAGCATCGCAATGCAGGCGATCAGGCGATTAAATGCGCCTCTTCAGGTCCTGTACAGCGGCCCGCGCATCCATGTCAAACTTCTTGCGCCATAGCTCGTACCACCAGTCGGGGACCAGAGGTCTCGTGCTCCGCAGGATGTAGATAGAGTCTTGGATGCGCCGACACTCATCGATCGTCTGGGCTAGGCGTGTCGTCTTGCTCTTGTCCTGAAGCAAATCTTCGACACGCGCCAACAGTTCAGCCTTCTCCCGCGCGGACTCCGTGTGACGCTTGTACGTGTCGATTGCTTCTAGGAGAGCCGGGAGAGCGGGGACGAGGATCGCCACCATGTACTCCAGAAGCCTTTCGCTCCTGCCGATCACGAGGCCGAAGAGCAGGTACCCCGCTGTTATGACGAGAAGGGTATAAGCATAGAGGCTTTGAAGCCGCACACCCCAGACGAGATTCGTCCTTTGGCACAGCAGTACGTCTTTCGGATATGCGCTGCCACCCGGATCGGGGTACCAATCCCGGATCTTCGCGTCCCCGCCCCTGTACTCGCTCGCGGCCCGAATAATAGACTCAGGGGCAACCTCACGACCGACAAGCATCTTATTCCAGGGGAGCCGGAAAAGATGGACATCAAGCTGCTCCTGAACGACGGCCGCCTGTTTCACTCTGCCCGTTTCGATACCATTAAGGACAAGGGCAGAGATCAACGTGAGCAGCGCACCAATGAGCTCAAGCCCCTCTTTCCAATCTGGCTTGGTCAAGACGACGAACGGCGCAGCAAGTTCCAGCAGCAGAACTGCGACGATGCGCACGAAGTGTATGCGCTTGGCTTGGTTGTACAGTCGTTTCTGAGCAGCGAGGAGGCGCAAGCTCTTGGGTGTGTTCTGTTCCTGCGCAATATCCATATCAGTGACGCCCCAGCATCACGCCCCGTACGCGGGGAATGCGCTCCCGAACACTTTGCCCCACCAGTAGATCGCATCCTTTGAATTCGACTGGCCGTCATACATGAGCGCGTATCCAGCCCACTTCGCGGCCTGCTTCATCGCTTCCCCGACTTTCATCTTGGTCGTGTAATCGACTGACGTGTCCAGCGCCGGGCCGAGCCCTTTCGGGTCTGGGCACGACAGCCACAGGTACGTCTGCGCGTTGTCGAAGAAGTGTTTGACCGCCGCCGAGTAGTCGGTGATTGCGGACCCGGAGGCAAACGTCTTGAGCACCAGCGTTTCAAAGTAGTACGACGGTAACCGGGGCTTCATCGTGCGCCCGTTCCAGTATTTCAGCAAGCGGAGCGTAGGCAGCAGCTTATTAGCGTGTCGCGTGTTCGCGGTCGTCACGTTGGTGGTATCGATCCGCGGGTACGTCCGCATCCACTGCCCTTTCCCGTTCGGGATGAGGTAGTGCTTGGTGGCACCCGTGGAATCGGCGACCTCGACGGACGGCACGATGTCGAAGGCCCAGGTGCGGCTCGACAGGTCGAGCGTGACAGCCACCCCCGTCCGCTTAATGGCGGCCTTTCTGTAGTTAGGGACAGCGGTGAGACCGGACTTGATGGCATTCAGGACCCTGGTCGAGTTGACGTATGTGGCGGTATCGAAGAAGGAGCCTGTCGCTTCTGGATAGGCCGCAAGGGGAGCCGTGGAATCTGTGATTTTCAAACGATAGGTATTCAACGCACTGGCGGAGGCTTCCGTTGTCCCTCGTCCGCTCAACACGAGGAGCAGGTCAATATCGTCCAGTGGGCGAATCTTGGTCCGACGAGCAAACGAACCGTAGGGCCGATAGTCCCCCCCAAGCCTAGGAAAGGACGTATTGCTCTTGGCGATTGCCTTGATCTGGTCGACGAGATAATCTCGGCTCGCCCGCCCGGTCTTGGTCACGTCAGCGTCGAGATCGACGATGCCGGTGCGGAAGGCATTAAAAGCGCCTCCGACTGTGTAGGCCATAACTAGATGTTGCCTCCGAATAGCTACAATGTTCACGGCGTCCATAGAGCCAATCCAACCAAACTAGAACGAGCGTACCATTTCCGCGACATCCCCACTAGGGTTTATCCCTACGCAGGATGCGGTTACAACGACAACGCTTGACTATTTGCGTGTACCACCGCTCTGCTTAACTTTCTATACATCAGGCTTTTGATGGACCACGTTTCGGCTTAACTAATCGCCCATGAGTGGACTCTGATGGGCTCTTAGGGACGCCGAAAAACTACCATATCCCGCACGGCGTATACGTCCCTCATAAGGGCGGCGCCTGACGTCGCCGCACAAGGGGAGGAAACACTGGACCTGACGGACGAGCTCAAGGTGTTCTTGAACGAGACAGCAGGCACCCGCAAGGGCAGCGCACGCCGGGTGTTCATGGCGCGGGCGGTGCGTGATCTGGGCGAGGGGGCAACGGCTGGCTGAACGGGAGTTGGGCTGGAGTCGGGTGCTGGTACGCAAGGGGCGGCATGAGCTGGAGAGCGGGATCACTTGCGTCGATGGCTGCGCCTTGCGCGCGCGCAAGAGGGCCGAGGAGCGCTTGCCGCACCTGCTCACGGACATCCGGACCATCGTGGATAGCCAGAGCCAAACCGACCCGCCGTCCCGCACGCGGCGGCTGTACACGCGCCTGACCGCGGGGGAGGTGCGCCAGCAGTTGATCGCGCAGAAAGGGTACACCTCCGAGGAACTGCCCTGCGCGCGGACGATCGCGACCAAACTGAACCGGTTGGGCTACACCTTGACGAAGGTGGCGAAAAGTCAACCCCAAAAAAAGTCCCGCAGACCGACGCCATCTTCGCCGAGGTGACGCGGGTGAATGCGGAGGCCGACGCGGCGCCGGACATGCTGCGGGTGTCCATCGACGCCAAGGCGACGGTCAAAATGGGTCCCTTCGCCCGTGGCGGCAAGGGGCGGGTGGCCGTCACGGCGGCAGACCACGACTTTCAGGCCGAGGCGACGGTGACGCCGGTGGGCCTGTTCCTCCCGCAGACCGACGAACTGTTCATCTCTCACGTCACCTCCAAGGTGACGAGCGACTGCCTGGTCGATCGGCTTGAGCAGTGGTGGGCGGCCCACAAAGCGCGCTTTGCCCCCGTCACCACGCTGGTGCTTAACCTGGATAATGGCCCCGAGAACCACAGCCATCGCACGCAGTTCATGGCCCGCCTGGTCGCCTTCGTTCAGCGCGAGCGGATCAGCGTGCGCTTGGCCTACTATCCCCCGTACCACAGTAAATACAACCCGATCGAGCGGTGCGGGGGTATCTTGGAGGGCCACTGGAACGGCGCGTTGCTCGACTCGTTGGAGGCGGTGTGCGCTTTTACCGCGTCCATGACCTGGAAGGGTCGCCATCCGGTGGTCGACCTGGTGACCACGACCTACGCCACCGGCGTCAAGCTCACCACAGCGGCCATGGCCGCCGTGGAAGCACAGGTCGCGCGGCTGCCCGCGCTGGATAAGTGGTTCGTCGCTATCCCCTATGTCCCTGGAGGCATGCGGGATGCGTAGCTATTTCCGCGTCCCTTAGAGGCATGAACCCAGCGGCGCTCACGCGTGCAGCGGCGGTTAAGCCAGGCGTTTGTTTGTCACTGGTTGTTAAGCAAAGCAGTGTGTGGAGTTAAGTCAACAGTGCGCCTCCCGCTGACTCATTAGGCGTCAGTTAACGTAAGCGTAGTCGTTGTAGTCAGACAGGATGCGCCCCGAAATAGTTCACCTACGGAGAGCACGGTAAGAGTAGTGGACACTGCCGCATGGTCAGTGTGGGCCATGGGCGCGGCAGAGCCCTAGCAATTGGAGTAACTGGTGGAAGTCTGGAGACCAGCAGCAGGCGCGACCGCCGCTTCAAGCCGTACGCCAGCTATGGGTATGGCGCCTCAGATGCTGGACTACTATGGCTTCAAGCGTGGCCTGTGCGTCCCACGCGCAGCCATGAGCGTCGCCTGCTTGCTCTTGCCCGCCCACGAGCGTGCTGCCTCACGGGCGGGAGCGTCGAACAGCAGCAGCAGGGCCATGCTCTATCACGGCCTATTACGAAAGGTTACCATTGTCCATGACCGGTTATTATTGTCACGAAACAGCGGCCATCCACGGCCGATCCGATTGTCCAACGACTTGGTCTACAGTGCCATCAGCATCAGCGACAACTCTGCTGTCTCAAGCGACCACTTTCGTGTCCCACCACAACCGCAGACCTTATCACGACGTGGGCCAATTTATCTGGGCTCTCCCGCGAAGTTGGTGAACGAGAATTGGCCGTAGCTGAGGGTGAATTGTCCCAGCATGACCGTCCTGGCGGCGACTCCGCCAGCCTCCGAAAGCTGACCGTTTCCGCACGGGTACATGACGCTCAATTGCTTCACCAACTTCGCGGGAGAGCCTTTATCTGTCTCATTGGGCAAATTTAAGTGTCCCACCACAACCGGCGACGCGTCCTTAGTGCTACAGCGACAACTTTTTTGTCCCACAGCGACAACTTTCATGTCCCAAACGACAACTTTCGTGTCCCACAACAACCCGTTTCGCGATTAGCTCTCAGGGTTGGGGATGAGCAGCAGGGGGTCGACCTGGATGTTGTCGACGCGCACTTCAAAGTGCAGGTGCGGGCCGGTGGTCCAGCCGGTCATGCCCTCGTAGCCGATGACCTGCCCCTGCTGCACCACGTCGCCGACCCGCACCTCCAGCGGGTGTATCTGGTCGTCCATGTGCGCGTAGAGCGTGGAGATGTGGTCGTTGTGCTTGATGATGACGCAGTTGCCGTAGCTGCCGTGGTCGTCGCCCGGCACGGCCAGCCCCGCCCACACGACTAGACCGGCCGCGGCGGCGTGGATCGGCGTGTACTCGGCGTTGGCGATGTCGAGGCCGGGGTGGAAGGCCTGAAAGATGGTGCTGCCGCCGAAGCGCGTCGTGATGATACCCTTGATCGGGTCGATGTACGACGGCACGCCGTCGAGCGCCCCCGCGGCCAGCACCTGATCTTGCGTCATGTGCTGGTAGCCGGCGGCGTTGACCCCGCGCGCGATACCACCGTAGCTGACCAACGAAAGCGAGACCGGCAGCGACGCGCCATCCCATGGCGGCACGGCGTCCGGCGGTGTGGGCAGCGCATAGCCCATCGGCTCAAGTCCAGGATTAGGCACGGCGGGTCCCGGCGGGACCGGGAACGGCGGCATTGCCTCGGTGAATGGCGCCGGCTCGGGGCCAGGCCACACCGGCGCCACCGGCTGCGGCGGGAGCGGCGCGCCGGTGGGCGTGGGGACGGTCGAAGACACGTCCGTCGTCCCGCTGATTGGCGCGGCCGGCGCTTGCCCCTGTGCGGCGACCGCGTCGTTGTAAGACTTCAATTCGCGCGCGTACGCGGCCCACGCCTCGGTGCGCTGTACCCACAGTGCGTGCGCCTCCTTCGCCGCCTGGCGGCGCTGTAGGAACGCGTTGAGGTCGATGCGCTGGGTCGCGTACGTCGCCGTCGCTTTGTTCCAGCGCTGCCAGGCGTAGTAGCGCGCGTAGTAGTTGCGCTCCATTTGCGCGTTGAGAGCGACGACCCCGCTCAGGCGCGCGCGGTAGTCGGCTTCGACGCCCGCGGACTTGGCCTTGAGGTCGGCGTAGAGCGCCTGCCCCTGCCGCAACACGCTCTCCAGCGCGCCGCGCGCGCTGCTGAAACCTGCTGGCGCCAGCGCATCCGTGGCCGTGGCGGGCAGCGTCACCGTCAGGCTCAACGGGTCGGTCGCCGGCGCCGACGATACCGTCAGGACAGGGCTGCCACCCTCGACCGCGAGGGCCAGCCGCGCCCCGCCCACGAGGGACGGCGCGGCATTGCCGAGCACGGCCTCGGTCAACGGGACGGTCGCGCTGATCGCCGCGCCGGTCGTCGCGGTCAAGCTAGCGCTCGACGTGACGCCGGGCGTCGGCGTGACCTGCATATCGGTAGCGGTCGGCGTCCCATCGAACGCCGGTAGGGTCGGGGTCGCCACGGCCGTGGACGACAACGAGATGTCCGCCGTGAGCGCCGCTTCAGTGGTGAGGGAGATCGGCGCGTCGACGATGCTCGGCGCGCTCGCTATAGGCGCGCTCACCGGCGTAGTTGGCGAGATAGCACTGCTTGAGACGGCGTCCTGCGTGAGGCTGACCGGCGCGGTCGTGGAGATGGGGCTATCGGCGATACCCGACGCGACGAGCGGCGTCGTTCCGCTCGTCGCAATGGTCCCGCTGATGACGGCGCCTAAAGCCGTCGTCGTCGTCGCGGGGCTCGTCAACGCGAGTGTGACGCCCAGCACGCTCGACGGCACGGCGTTTTGCGCGGTAGGAGAGAGCGGCCGCGCGGCGGCCAACGCGGCCGCCGAGGGGCGCGCGGACCAGCGGTCGAGCCGCTGATGCAGGATATCGGGCGACGCGATGACATCGTTGGCGGTCATCACAGGCGTTGGGGCGGTGGCGCGCGCCCACGCCTCCAGGGCGCGTACGCTAGCCAATGCCTGCGTCACGGCGCGCCAGCGCTGCATCAGGGCGGGGAGGTCGGCTCGTGGATCGCGCGGGCGCGTCGTCGCGGCGTGATGTCCGACCGGCGATTGGCTGGGCGCGACAGGCAGCGGTATCAGCAGCGCCGCCGCGACCCGCGCGTTGGCCGTGGCGAGGGACAGCGCGCCGTCAGCGCCCTGGAGCATGAGCCGCCCATGCGCGGGCGCGTCCGACGGCGCCAACGAGATCAGCGATGCGCGGACCGTTGGCGCCTTACGTGAGACCTGAGCCGTCCGCGTGCTGGTCTGACGGCGCGGCACGGCGCGGACAGTTGGGGGCGGCGTCGCCGCCGTCGCGCGCGCGGTCGCCGTGGCCCGTGGCGTAGGTGTGGGAGACGCCGCCGGGGCTATGATCAACCGCCGCGCGCCCAGCGCTGGCAACGTATCTAGCGGGACGGTGTCGGCGCCCAGCAGCGGAGTCGTCACGTAAGCAATGGGCATGCGCGACGTATGCGCGAGAGTGAACGAGCGCGCGCTGGAGACAAGCGCCGGGGCGCTCGACATCGTGGAGGCGGTGTCCGGGGGCAGCCCCATGACGATGACGCGCGCGGACGGCGACCACAGCACGCCGGGCGCCGCCACTAAGAGCGTCGCACCGACGGGCGCGTGGCGGACGCCCCGCCGGCGCGCCTGACGATGCGCGGCTGGACGCGGGCTCAAACGCTGGATAGTGTGCTGTAGCGCGGCGGCGTCGGCCGACAAAATAGCGTCGGCGGCGACGAGGGCGTGCAGGGTGAGCAGTTGACCACGCGGACCGTCCGCGGCGGCGAGTTGCTCGACAAGCGCGCGGCGCTGCGTCATGAGGGCGCGCAGTTGCGCACGCTCGACGGTCACGTTCGCGGGCCGTACGGCAGCGGCCAGTGATGGCGGGAGTAGGGTAACGCCAAGGATCGCGGCCGTGGCGAACGTGCGCAGTCGCATATGTGGCGGTTCTCTCCCCTACACAGGCAGGTATACGGCGTCCTGAAAGGACATTTGGGCATTGGGGCCCGCGCCAGCTAGTATAGTGCACGTCGCAACGTTGACGCAAGTCCTTTGTGAACGCCGGGTGCGCGCCACATTTTCGCGCTAGGCGCAGCGAGGGCGGCTCACTGATCCCCGGCGCCAGGGATGATCGGCCGCTGGCGTGTGCGGACGCCGCGTGCGGTCGCCCGACGCCGCCGACGTACGACGTGACGGGACCCTGACGGCCGGTGGGGGCGTGACGCGCACTGCCCCGGTCGGCGTCTCTGGTTGATGGGCTTGGGCTTGGGCTTGGGCTTGGGCTTGGGCTTGGGC
>JAABUL010003663.1_pt1 | contig 22300 bp, 19 predicted proteins | sample 5559151 | NCBI WGS metagenome assembly JAABUL01 (sample SAMN10711876, study PRJNA513368) | rock metagenome | isolation source: Antarctica rocks | place: Antarctica: Victoria Land, Pudding Butte sud | reverse complement strand
TCGGCCAGTGGAACATCGTGCACGGGTACCATGAGGTGGGCCTCCGCAGCGAGATGGGGTTGGTTCTTTCATCTCTACCTGCGTGGGCCTGTCTCGTGCAATCCACATAATGCGCCTAAGGGGTATGCCGTCCAACGGCAGGGTGTCCTGGCCGGATGGAACCGAGGTGTCGGCCTGCGGGCCGATCCCGCCCACAAGGGAGCGGGCTGCCCACCACTCTCGACCGATTACGACCTGCCGGCACCCTGGCCGCCTGTGCCCTCTCTTTGCGAGGTATCCTGGCCGGCCTGGTCTGTAGCCCGGCCGGACTGGCCCGCAGGCCAGCACTGTCGTTGGTGCACGTGGCTTGTTCCCAGCGCCGTCTATCTGCCTGTGCGAATGGGAAACTGTAAGTTTCCTGTAAGGTGCTTGTGAGAGAGGTAAGAAGTGTCGCGCACAATAGAGAACATACACGGGACACAGCTATTCAGGAGACTCTATGACCACGGAAGCGGCGCGGTGAGATGAAGGGACGAATCCTGGTTGTCGACGACGAGCGGACAATTCGGGACGTGGTCGAGCAGTATCTGCGGCGCGAGGGGTACGAGACCGTGGGGGTTGGCGACGGGGAAGCGGCGGTGGTGGCCGCGGCCGATGCCGACCTGGTCGTACTGGACCTGATGCTGCCCAAGCTCGATGGCCTGGAGGTGTGCCGGCGGATCCGGGCGAAGCGCGAGGTGCCGATCATTATGCTGACCGCCAAGAGTGACGAGATCGACAAGCTGCTCGGCCTGGGCCTAGGCGCCGACGACTATCTGACCAAACCGTTCAGCCCGCGCGAGTTGGTGGCCAGAGTTCAGGCGGTGCTGCGCCGCGCCCAGGCCGGCCCCAAGCAGCCGGGAGACGTGGTGCAGGTCGGTGACCTGAGGATCAGTCCAAAGATGCGTTCGGTGGAGCGAAGCGGGCGGCCGCTGGACCTGACGGCCCGCGAGTTCGATCTGCTCCTCTTTCTGGCCAGCAATCCAGGGCAGGTGTTCACCCGAGAACAGCTGCTCGACCGCGTCTGGGACTACCATTTTCCGGGCGATACCAGCACCGTCACGGTCCATGTCCGGCGCCTGCGAGAGAAGATTGAGCCGGACCCGGTGCGGCCACGCTATGTGAAGACGGTGTGGGGGGTGGGGTACAAGGTGGACCCGGCATGACGGTGTGGGGCCGGCTCGCTGCCGTGGTGTCGCTCTGTTTTGCCATCGGCGTGCTGCTGGCCTGGGTGCTGTTTGTCACCTGGCTGCATGCCCCGCCCTCGCACGTCCGGGAAGCACTCTGGTATCTGGTGTCCTCCGGGCTGATCTCGCTGTCCGTGGGCTTTGCCGCGATGTATCTGGTGACGCGTCTGGTTCCCAGCTTGTGGATGAAGATCGTGATCGCCTCGGTGATCGGGAGTGTGGCGGCGATTGTGGACGTGATCTACACCCCGTTGTTGATGTTCGCCGAGAAGGCCGACAAAGACATCCTGATCATCACCATGCTGTACTTTCTGGCCCTCTCCTGCGCCTTTGCCTTTTTAGTCGCGGCCTTCACCACCGGCCAGATTCGGGCGCTGCATCAAGGCGCCTTGCGCCTGGCATCCGGCCAGTTCGGTACCAGCGTGCGTGTGTCCGGCGCCGACGAGATAGCTGATCTCGCCACCGCGTTCAATCGGATGTCCTTCGAGTTGGGGGCGTCCTTCGAGCGTCAGCGGCAGCTTGAACAGGAGCGACGAGACTTGATGTCGGCCGTGTCGCACGACCTGCGGACGCCGCTCGCCTCGCTCAGAGCCATGGTGGAAGCGATCAACGATGGAGTCGTGACCGAACCGGAGGCGGTGCATCGCTACCTGGGATTGATCCAACGGGAGACCGAGCATCTGGGCTGCCTGATCGAGGATCTGTTCGAACTGGCGCGGATCGAAAGCGGCAGCATGGAACTGCGCCTCTCCTCCGTTCCGTTGGGTGAACTCGTGATCGAGGCTGTCGACAGCCTGCGTCTTGAGGCAGATGAGAAGGGTGTGCTGCTCCAGACTGTGCAGAACGGTGAGTTGCCGCCGCTAGCGCTCGACGGTCCACAAATGCAGCGGGTATTTGTCAATCTGATCCAGAATGCGATCCGCCACACACCGGCCGGTGGCCAGGTTCAGGTTGAGCTGGGCCGGGAGAACGGACGGGTGGCCGTGTCCGTCACGGACACGGGAGAGGGCATTGCCGCGGAAGATCGGCCGCACGTCTTCGAGCGCTTCTATCGAGGTGAGAAGTCGCGATCCCGTGAATCTGGTGGCGCCGGATTGGGGCTGGCCATTGCGCGGGGCATTGTCGAGGCGCATCAGGGGACCATTCAGCTGGAGAACGGAGCGGAGAGAGGATCCCGCTTTGTGATCCGGTTATCGTGAGATAGGCGAAACAGCGAGGAGAGGGTCGAATGGAAGCGGGAAGGGTAGCGGTTGTCACTGGGGCCGGTCGGGGTATCGGCAAGGCCGTCGCCTGGCGGCTCGCGCAGGACGGGTGCCGGCTGTCGCTGTGGGCGCGCACCTCGAGCGAAGTGGACCAGGTGGCACGAGAAATTAGCGAGGGAGGCGGCGAGGCCATCGCCGTAGTCACGGATGTGGCCCGCTGGGAGTCGGTACGTCAGGCGACTGACGACACTATCGAGCGACTCGGCAGGATTGATATTCTGGTGAACAATGCCGGCATCGGCGGCGAGCGAAAGCCGGTGGCTGAGGCCGACCCGGCGGCGTGGGCTCAGACCATCAACGTCGACCTTACCGGCCAGTTCTACTGTATGCGGGCCGTGCTGCCGGGCATGATCCGGCAGGGGAGCGGGAAGATCGTGAACATGACGGGGGGCGGAGCGGGCGAACCGTATCCGGGCAACAGCGCCTATGCTGCGGCCAAGACCGCGCTGGTGCGTCTCTCCGAGACGGTGGCTCAGGAGGTGCGTGAGCACCACATCCAGGTCAACGCCATGACGCCCGGCCTGGTGGTTACCCGTCTTACCGAGGACGCGCTCCATCAATATGAGGCCAACGACCCGGAGCGAGCAGCACAGTTCCGCCAGTCTCTGGAGACGCGGTCGTTCGATCCCGAGGCAGGCGCCGAGCTGGCAGCCTATCTCTGCTCGCCCGCTGCCGATGGCCTGACCGGCCGCTGGTTGACGGTACATGACCAGTGGCGCGAGCTGGTGAAAGATCCGGCAAAACTCATGGAGGAAGATCTGTATGTGCTGCGGCGCGACCCGCGTTAGGGTAGTCACACCGGCGCCTTCGGCACGCGTGCGTCAGGCGGTGCTGCTCTCTGCTACCTCACGGCGAGGAAAGAGCGGCTCGGCCTTGCCAACCTGCATGCCTTCCAGATCGCTGCCCCACCGCAGTCGATCACTCCACGTGCCGCTGGCCGCTATCCCCAGCTGCCGATGAATATCGGCACAGGTAGCCGGCAGGAACGGCTCCAGCAAGGTGCCAATCAGGCGAACTGATTCAGCCAGAGTATAGAGGGTCGTGGAGAGACGTGCATCGGCAGCGATATCTCCACCTTTGGCGGCCCTGGACAGGGTCCAGGGCGCCGTCTCCTCGACGTATTTATTAGTCCGGGTCACCAATTCCCAGATAGCGTTAAGCGCCGCTTGCGGGTTATACGCTTGCATCGAGCTGGCCACGACCGGGGGGAGACCAGCGGCGAGCGCATGTAGCGGCGTCTCTAATTCGCCTGCATCACCGGCAGCGGGTATCTGGGCGGCGCGGTAGCGATGGATCATGCTGACCGTGCGGTTCAGGAGGTTACCCAGGTCGTTGGCCAGATCGGCATTGTAGCGTGCGTCGAGCTGGTCGTAGGTGAAGTTGTGGTCGCCGGTGGGTGAGACAGCGCGCAGCAGATAGTACCGCACCGCTTCAGTGCCATACTCCTGGACCAACTCGATGGGGTCGATCACGTTGCCGATTGACTTGCTGATCTTCGCCCCGTCGATGAGGATGTAGCCGTGCACAAAGAGTGTTTCCGGCACGGGCACTCCGGCTGAGAGCAGCATTGCCGGCCAGTAAATGGCGTGGAAGCGAATGACGCCTTTACCGATGGTGTGGGTGCGATGCGGGTTCTCTAACCAGTACCGCTGGTACAGCTCGCCGTCGTCGGCGTAATCCAGCGCGGTGATGTAATTGGTCAGGGCGTCAAACCAGACATACATGACCTGGGACGGATCTCCCGGCACCGGGATACCCCAGCCCTTGGCACGCTCCCAGGAGCGCGAGATGCTGAAATCTTGCAGACCGCGAGCGATAAAGCTGAGAACCTCGTTCTTGCGCGTGTCCGGGATCACCCGGTAGCGATCCGAGGAGATCATCTGGTGGAGCTGCTCCGCATAGCGCGAGAGGCGGAAGAAGTAATTCTCTTCCTCGACGAGATCGGGCCGGATACCGTGCTCCGGGCACAGCCCGTTCTCCAGCTCGGCCTCATCGTAGAATTGTTCGCAGCCGACGCAATAGAGACCGGTGTAGTGCCGCTTGTAGATATCACCTGCCTGTTGGGCGGCGCACCAGATTTTTTCTGCTCCGGGCGCATGTCGCCGATCCGCTGCGGTCCGAATAAACTGATCGAAGCTCAAGCCGAGCGGTTCCCTGAGATCGAGGAAGCGTTGCGACATGGTCTCAACCAGCTGCTCGGTGGAGACGCCGGCCGCTTCAGCGGCCTGCACGTTCTTCAGGGCATTCTCGTCGGTGCCGGTGAGGAAGTAGGTGTCATCGCCGCGCAGCCGGTGATATCGCGCAAAGGCATCGGCCTGGACGATTTCCAGCGCAAACCCGATATGCGGAGTCGAGTTCACGTATGGAATGGCGGTGGTGATGTAGTAGCGATCCGGCGCGGTCACGAGGTTCTCCCGATAGAAAAGGGCCCGGACTCCCAGGGGAGCCCGGGCTATTAGCCTATTTTACACTATCCGTCAAGAGTCCGAGATTCGAGGAACTCGAGCACAATCCGGTTGAATTCGTCGGGTCGCTCCATGTTGAGCTGATGGGCAGTATTGGAGATAATCGCCAGGCGCGCGCCGCCGATGTCCCTCTGGAGCAGCTCGGCGATGGCCAGAATATCCGGCACGTCCTGATCGCCGGCGACCACCAGCGTGGGCACGCCGACCTCGGCTAGCCGGTCAATGGCAGCCGGCTCCAGGTCCAGTTCATTGCTTTCATCGGCGGCACGCTGATAGTTAGCGGTGTTCATGGCGCGGACGCGTTCCCGGACGCCGGGATCGACCATCTCGGGTGTGCGTGCCGGTCCATCCACCCACAGCCGGTTCTCCAACTCCACACCGGCAGCGATATCACCTGCCTCCAACCGCTCGTCGGCTTCGACCATGCGTCGCATGGTGCGCTCCGAAAAGCGGTAACCGCTGAGCGCCGAGGCCACCGGTAGCAGGGTTGTGACGCGCTCCGGATAGGCCAGCGCAAAGTCGATGGCGATCTTGCCGCCCATTGACAATCCGACGACGTGGGCCTGGTCTACGTTGAGCGTGTCCAGCAGACCGCGAACGTCCTGATAAGAGGCGTATTCGCCGGCAGGTGAGGAGGACCTGCCAAAGCCGCGCAGGTCGAATCGAATGACCCGGAAGTGCTGAGCGAACGCCTCGAATTGATCGTCCCACATGCCGCTGTGGACCAGCCCGCCATGGATGAGCAGCAGCGGATGGCCGTTCCCCGCTTCCTGGTAGTAGAGTTGTGCCCCGTTGACCTCGGCAAAGCCGGACACGGGGTGAGCCGTCGTTGTCATGCAGTCTCCTATCGTGGATCAGCGTTCGATTCACAGGGAGAGCAGCGCGGCGGCCGGCATCGCTCACGGCCTACCCGGCGAAAAAGCTAGCCGTGAGGTGATGCGCAAGGGCAGCAGTGCTGCTCTCGATCGGGTCTCTGTCGGAAGGAATCATTGGATTGTCACCTCCTTTCGTGGGAGTAGTTCATCGTGTTGTACACGATGCATTGCGGCATGCTCGCATATTGGTGCGCACAGGGCAAGTTTTCCCGGTAGTTATGCACGGGATCCAGGGACCCTTCTCTGCTCCGAGGCGATCACTGCTCGGATAGCAATAAGCCCTCAGCATGCCGGCGGCGCAGTACCTTCTTGTCGAACTTGCCCACGCTGGTCTTGGGTATCTCGTCGATGAAGGAGACGTGGTCGGGTAGCCACCAGGACGCGAAGTGGGGACGCAAGAACTCGACGATGTCCTCACGCGTCACGCTCCCCCGGGCCTGTTCACGCAGAACGATGCAGGCACAGGGGCGCTCCCCCCACTTTTCGTCGGGCACGGCAATGACCGTGGCCTCGACCACATCGGGATGTCCGACTAGGGCGCTTTCCAGCTCAACTGATGAGATCCATTCGCCACCGCTGCGGATCAGGTCCTTGGTGCGGTCGACGATCTGGACGTAACCCAGGGGGTCAATGGTGGCGACGTCGCCCATGCGAAACCAGCCATCCGAGGTGAAACGGTCGGCACTGTCCAGGTGCAGGTAGCCGGCGGTAACCCAGGGGCCGCGCACCACGGTCTCACCGTACGATTCGCCGTCCCAGGGCACGTCGGCGCCCTGGTCGTCGACGATCTTGACTTCAATGCCGAGCGACGAGATCCCTTGTTTGGCTCGGTAGCGATCCTGTTCCTCCGGAGGGAGATGAAGAATCTCGCGCCGCATGACCGAGTTGGTGGCCAATGGGCTGGTCTCCGTGCCACCCCACCCCTGGACGATCGGGACGCCGAGTTTGCGGTACGCCTCGATCAGCGCTTGGGGCACGGCGGAGCCGCCGATCAGTATGCGATCCAGCGAGGAGATGTCGTACGTCCTGGCCTGCAGCAGAGGAAGTGCGGCCATCCATACCGTCGGCACGCCCGCCGCGAAGGTCACCTGCTCGTCCTGCACCAGTTGCAGTAGATCCGCGGGCGTGGGCGCCACGCCGGGCAGGACCTGCTTGGCGCCGACGGCGGTCGAGGTGTAGGGCAGGCCCCAGCCGTTGGCATGGAACATGGGCACCACCGGCATCACGGTATCGGCCTGACCGACAAACAGCGAGTCTCGCGCGGTGGAGGCCATGGAGTGCAGCACCAGCGCTCGATGGCTGTACACCACCCCCTTGGGATTGCCGGTGGTCCCCGTGGAATAACAGATGGCGCAGGCCGATCGTTCCTCCAGGTCCGGCCATGCGAACTCGGGCGATTCGGCCGCCAGCAACTCCTCGTACGACAGCATGCCGTGCGGAGCCGGTTCGCCATCCAGCACGATGAGGTGTTCGACTGTTTCCAGACGGTCGCGCAGCGGCTCGATTACTGGCAGCAGCGCGCGGTCGATGAAGAGCAGGCGGTTGCCGGCGTCGTTGATGACGTGGACGGTTTGTTCCGGAAAGAGACGGATATTCGCGGTGTGCAGCACCACGCCGGAGCACGGCACGCCAAGATAGACCTCGAGATGCCGGATGGTATTCCAGCTAAAGGAGCCGACCCGGTCGCCCGGTTGGATTCCCAGGCGACGCAGTGCATTGGCGAGCTGGCCGCAGCGTTGGTAGATAGCGCCGTAGCTGGAGCGCTCCACCCCATTGGGCGTGCGTTCGACGACCTCGCGGTCCGCGAACAGTTGGTGCGAGCGCTCCAGGAAGTGACGGAGCGTCAGGGGGAAATCCATCATCATGCCATCCACAGCAGTCCTCCATCCAGAATCGGGCGCTTTATCCAGGTCACCGCGCTGAAGCAACTATACACCGTCCGATGCCACAACGGAATGCAGTGTTTCGCCGGCGGGACGACCGCCTTGCTCGATGGGTTCTAGATGCCCCTGCCACAGGCGTCGCATTTCCTCGCAGCCGTCCAGCAGTTCAAGCAACCTGCCTTCCGCCTCGATTCGACCGTCTTTGAGGACGATGATGTGGTCCGCGCGGCGCAGGGCCGGCCGCCGGTGCGATACGACCAGACAGGTAGTTTCCGCCCGCTCCGCCAGTCGCTGCCACAGGAGCTGCTCGGTCTGTACATCGAGTGCGCTGGAGAGGTCGTCGAAGACCAGCAGTTCCGCCTCGCGCACGAACATGCGGGCCGCCGCCGCTCGCTGCACCTGGCCGCCGGAGAGGCGAACGCCGCGCGGACCAATCATGGTCTCCAGCCCATGCTCCATCTCGGCCACGTCTCGCTCCAGCGCGGCGGCGTTCAGTGCGCCTGATAGATCCGCGTGTTCCTCAGGGATGCCAAGCAGAATGTTGTCGCGGAGCGATTCACTGAAAAGACGCGGGGCCTGAGCGGTGTAGGCCACGCGCGGTGGGATGAGGTGAACTGCCCAATCGGGTATCGGTTCACCGTTCCAGCGAACCTCGCCGGAGTCTGCCGGCAAGAGTCCGAGCAGCACGCGCAGCAGGGTGGTCTTCCCGGCGCCGATCCGGCCGGTTATCACCGTAAACGAGCCACGCGGCAAGGCCAGGTCGATCTGGTCGATGCCTCGGTGTGTGCCGGCGTAGCGGTAGGAAAGGCCGCGCGCCTCCAGCCTGGTGAGCCGGTCGGCGGCCGTCTTGGGGATGAAGGACATCTCCGGCAACGGCCCGCGCAGGTACAGGGGATAATGCTTCACCATCTCATCAGCCGGGGCGCCCTGCAAGAGCACTTCCAAACGGTCCATTGACACCTGCGTTTGTCGATAAAACGTTAGGAAGCGCCCGAACATGCCGGTAACCTGGGTCAGCCATCCAAGGTAGGACACGAAGAGGGCAAAGTCGCCCACGGTGAACGACCCGGAACGCAGCGACTGCGCGATCAGCAGCAGCAAGATACCGGTGCCAAGGTTGCCGGTGTTAAACGACACTGAGTTCAAGGTCTGGGAGAGCAGTTTATCTTTGAGCGTGGCGCGGCGTCGCTGTTCATTCAGCCGCTCGAAATGTGCGCTTACCCGTTCTTCGGCACCGGCGACTTTTACCGCCAGCACCGCTCCGAAGATTTCACCCAGGAAGCTCGTTACCTCTCCAATACCCTTCTGGCTGGCCCGATGGAGATGCCTGATGCGGCTGGTAAACAGATTGACCATACCCAGCACCAGCAGCAGAGGCAGCAGCACCACAACCGTTACCAGTGGATTGATCCGGATCAGAATCACCAGGGCGATGACCGTTACGATTGCCTGGCCGAGAGGATCGACGGTCCAACTGAGGAATTGGACCACCGCCCAGACATCATCTCGAAAGCGACTGATGGCCTCGCCCGCCGAGTAGGGTACGGAGCGGGCGCCGGGCCGCTGCATGATGCGCTCGAACAGATTGCGGCGCAAAAGGGCGGCCACGGTGAGCTGCAGGGTGGACTCCGCGTAGATGGCGCCGGACAGCGACACGACACGTCCCAGGCCGGCGCCGACATACAGCGCGATCAGGCTGGTGATGCCGAGACCTGCTGTCTGGCCGCCGGTGAGATCGTTGAACAGTTGACGCACGATCAGCCCGGGCAGGAGCGGGAAGATATAGAACAGGATGCTGGCCATCAGACCGCTGGCCAGAAAGATACCGGGCCGGAAGCGGATTAGCTGCCAGAGCAACCGCCAGGTCTTCATGCCGGGACCCCTTCCAGACCGGCTCGCTGTAACTGAGCAAAGCGCGATGCAGGATCGGCCGCCAGCGCTGCCCGGGGACCGTACTCGCAGACTCGACCATGATCGAGGATCAGAATGTCGTCGGCGCGGCGAACGGTGCCCAGCCGGTGGGCGACCACGATGGCGGTGCGTCCCCGCAGCAAGCGATCGACCGCATGCTCCATGCGATGCTCGGTGGCCGGGTCGAGGCGGGACGATGCTTCGTCCAGCACGACCACCCCGGGGTCCTGCAAGAAGACGCGGGCAAAGGCCAGAAGCTGGGCCTCACCGGCCGAGAGCGCGCTGTTGTTTCCCGAAAGTTTGGTGTCCAGTCCTTCCGGTAATGCTGCACACCACTCCCAGAGCTCCAGGTCGATCAACACCTCCCGTACTCGGTCGTCGGAGATCGAAGGGTCGAAAAACGTCAGGTTGTCGCGAATACTGGCGTGAAATAACTGAATGTCCTGCGTGACCATGCCGATGCGACGGCGGAGATGATCGAGTTTGGCGTCGCGCAGGTCCACCTCACCCAGACATACCCGCCCTTCGCTCGGGTCATACAGACGGAAGAGCAGGCGGGAGAGAGAGGTCTTGCCACTGCCGGTTCGACCCAGCACTCCGAGCACCTGTCCCGGCTGGAGGTGGAGTGAAATGTCGTGCAGCACTAGCCCCTCGTCGTCATAGCCAAAGGAGACATGCTCGAAATCGACGCTGAGCGCTCCGGTGGGGATGAGGTCGCCGCGGCCATCGCGAATAACCGTCCGCATGGCCAACAGTTCCTGCACTCGAGCGACGCTGGCCGCGGCTGTCTGCAAATCGGACAGTTGCCGGGTAATCTCCTCGATCGGCTGGTTCAGCATCTGAGTGTAGGCAAAGATGAGATACACCGTGCCGATCGAGATTCGTCCCGCCTGGAAGAGCCACGCGCTCAGCGCCAGGGCTGTCCCGGTCCCCGCCACGTAGAGCAGGATGGTGGCCCAGGCGATGGCGGTACCGGCCAGCTCGGCTCGCCGTTGGGTGTGAAGCAGCTGGCGGAGCCGTTCGTACAGGCGACGCATAGTATAGGCTGTGGCGCCGCTCGAGCGGATGTCTTCGGTGCCGGCAATTCGCTCCTCGATGAAGCCAAAGAGCTCGGCGCTGGACTGACGCGCTGCTCTCCAGGGGCGCTCGGCCACGCCTCGAAGGGAAAGGATCACCAGGAGCGAAACCACCGAGAAGCCGGTTACCGTCGCGCCGACTCGCCAGTCGATACGGAAGAGCAGCACCAGAACGCCGGCCAGCAGCAGCACGTTACCGAGGACGTACACCACAAAGCGGGAAAAGAAGTTGCTGAGGGCGAACACGTCGCCGTCGATGCGCTCGATGAGGGCGCCGGGGGTGTGGCTGCCGTGAAACGATGGATCGAGCTTCAGGCAGTGCAAGGCCAGGTCCGCGCGCAGGCGATTGGTGGCCAGCCAGCCGAGGTTCTCCGCCACATAGGTTTCGCCGACCGATATCACCTGGGTGGCAATGGCCACGAGCAAAAACAGGATGGCGGCCCCGGTCAATGCCCGGAGCGTGCCGCCGGTTCGAGCGGTGTCGATAAAGTAGCGTAGAATCTGCGGATTGACCAACTGCAGCGCAATCGATCCAGCCAGCAGCGCGGTGAGTACGCCGGCGAGCCGCCGATGAGGCCACAGATAACTGGTCAACAAGCCGCGAAATCGTCGATGGGACTGCTTCATGCCATCTCCGCTTCCCCCGCACTCAGCGGGATTACAGTGGGCGCCGGGGACAGGCCACTCGCACAGTCGAATGTGCTGGCCTGCGGGCCAGTCCGGTCAGGACGGCCGGGCTACCGGCCGGTCGTAATCGGTGAGGAGCGGTGGGTAGCCCGGCCCTTGCGGGCGGGATCGGCCCGGGGGCCGACACCACGCTTCCAGTCCGGCCAGGATACCCCTCCGTTGGGGGGCGCGCGCGGCCAGGTTAGAACGTCGTGGCGTACCTCGGCCCGAGAGCCGCTTGAGTCAACCGTATTGGATTACCGCTCAGCCTGTCCATCCCGGAATTCGTGCAAGACCGAGAATTCGCAGCGGACCTGATTCTGCTAGCTACTCGCGACCCATCGGTTTCTGATGGTTTGATTCATTGCCTGCTTGGGGTATCGAGACAGGTCGGAGCCTGCGACGCCCGGCCCACAGCTCGTACGCAAGCGTCAACCCTCCCACCAGGATGAAGAAAAATCCAATCGTATCGTGGGCATAGAGATCGAACAGCCCCACGAACAGGGAAAACAGGGCGAACACAATACCTTCAGGTGGACGTCGCATTGTACATATCTCCTGGCGCCATTGTACCGGCTGGAAAGGCCGCTTTCCGTGGGCGCCGGTGCTCTTTACAATAAGGGTGGGCGCGGAGCGACTCACTTTGCGTCGTTGGAGGGCTGATGCTTGCCTTACAAGTACCATACGTGCCGGACCTCTATGCCTACCGGCGTCGGCATACCCGCCAGGTCATGGTGGGAAATGTTGGAGTGGGCGGTGATAATCCCATCCGCGTCCAGTCTATGACTACCTCGCTGACCAAAGACATTGATGCCACCGTGGTGGAGACGGAACGACTGGTGGCGGTGGGCTGCGAGATTGTCCGCATCACGACTCCCACGCCGGCCGATGCTCGGTGCCTGGGTCCGATCAGAGCAAAGTTGGCGTCCAGGGGGATCGTCGTGCCGCTGGTGGCGGACATCCACTTTAATCCGATGGCGGCACTGGCCGCCGCTGACTTCGCCGATAAAGTGCGGATCAACCCCGGTAATTACACCGACTCGCGCAAGTTTGCCATCCGTGAATACAGCGACGCTCAGTACGATGAGGAATTGGAGCGGGTCGAAGAGAAGTTCACGCCCCTGGTGCTGAGATGCAAGGAGCGCGGCGTCGCCATGCGTCTCGGTACCAATCATGGCTCGCTGTCCGATCGCATCATGAATCGGTTCGGCGACACGCCGGAGGGGATGGTCGAGTCTGCCCTGGAGTTCGTCCGTATCTGCGAGAAGCACGACTACCGAGATATTATTCTGTCCATGAAGGCCTCGAACCCGAAGATCATGATCGCCGCCTACCGCCTGTTGGCCGCCCGGATGGCCGAGCTTGGCATGGATTACCCCTTCCATCTGGGGGTAACCGAGGCCGGGAACGGCGAGGACGGGCGCATCAAATCGGCCGTCGGCATCGGGAGCTTGCTGGAAGACGGCATCGGCGACACCATTCGGGTTTCGCTGACAGAGGATTCGGAGGAGGAGATTCCGGTGGCATACGCCCTGGCCGGCCGCTACCAGGATCGGGCCGTCCAGACACCCGCTGCGGTGCTCGACCAGCACGTGCCCTGGGACTTCTACCACTTTGCGCGGCGGCCGTCCGTCGAGACGGCGCTGGGTGGCGTGATGCTGGGCGGAACCAACACCGTGCCGGTCTTCACCTCTATCGACGGCGCGCTGTCCGGGCAGCGCACCGCCATGGCGCGCATTTTGCGCTGGGCCAGTCCCGCTGGGCGGCGCCAGCCCAAGCCAGATGGCGCGGTGGTTGAGCTGTATGATCTGGATGATCTGCAGGTGCTCCATCGGATCGCCGAGCGTCTGGTTACCTGGAAGCAGGCCAGCTTGAGTCTGGTCGCGGCCAGCGCCGATCCTACCTTGCTAATCGATGCTCTGCCGGATGTCGGCGCCGTGCTCTGGACCGTCAGCGGTGAGTGCCTTCCACTGCTGCTAGCCCAGGCGGTGGTGGACGCCGGGAGGACGCTCATTATCGACATGGTGATCCAGGAAGCCGAGGATCGTGATGCGGCGATCGAGGCCCTGCTGGAGGCCGCAGGCGAGGTCCTCGATCAGGGAGCCCCGGTTATCCTGTCGCTGCGCCCTCCGGAAACAGAGAGGATTCATGCCTATCGGTTGCTCGCGGCACGCGCCGCCGAGCTGGGGATTGACGTCCCCATCCTGCTGCATGCCGTGGCCGGCGCCGAGCCGTTGCTTCCGGTGTCCATTGCGCTTGGTTCGCCGCTCTGCGACGGCATTGGCGACGCGGTGGTAATTAGCGGCCTGGAGGACAGCACGCAATTAGGCTTTAACGTGCTGCAGGCTACGGGCACTCGGCTCTCCAAGACCGACTACGTGGCCTGCCCGTCATGCGGGCGTACCCTCTTCGACTTGCAAGACACGACCGAGCGCATCAAGCAGCGCACATCCCATCTGGTCGGCGTGCGCCTGGCCATCATGGGCTGCATCGTGAATGGTCCCGGGGAGATGGCGGACGCCGATTTTGGCTATGTGGGCGGCGCTCCCGGCCAGGTCAATCTCTACGTCGGTAAGGAGTGCGTCCAGCGTGGAGTGCCTGCCGAGGAGGCTGATGATCGATTGGTGGAGTTGATCAAGGCGCACGGCAAGTGGCAAGAGGAAGACTCAGACCTGTAGGCGGAGCACCGCCAGGAGCTCGACGTGGTAGGTCTGCGGATAAAAGTCGAACAGCTCCAGGTACTCCACGTGATAGCCTGCCGCCACCAACTCGACCAGATCACGCGCCAGCGACTGCGGCAGGCAGGACACATAGAGAATCAACGGCGGCTGGGTGGCCGTCAGGGTGCGCCGGACCTCGTCGTCCAACCCGGTCCGCGGTGGGTCGACAATCACCACATCGTAGTGATGGTCCGGGTCCAGCCCCTCGTCGACATCGGCCTCGATTACCCGCACGTTGCTGGCGCCCCATAACTCGGCTGTGCGCCTGCCTGCCTCCACTGCCAGCGGATCAGACTCGATCATGGTTACCTGTGCTGCCCCCTGGGCCAGAAACAGTCCAAAGAGACCGACCCCGGCGTACAGGTCGGCTATGTGCTTTCCTTCCAGCGGCGCTGCTTCCTGTTGCAATCGGGCGATCAACTGTGGCAACAGTTCGAGATTGGTCTGAAAAAACGAGCCGGCGGTGAGCGAAACGGGCTTGCCGGCCACGGTCACCGTGGTGAAGCGGTCGCCGGATACGATCTCGACGGTCCCGTCCGATTGGAGGAGAGAGACGCCTCCGGTCTCCGTCAGGGTTCCCAGTTGAGACAGTAGGATCGCGACGTCCCCCGGATCGGGCGGTTTCTGCTCATCCGGACGCACCAGCATCTGCAGCCGTTCTCCCTCCGGCCACTCTCCCAGTCGCACGTCGAGCCGGACCCGACCACGAAAGTCTGGCAGGGTGCCGGCAGCGATACGATCGTTCAAGGCGGCCATCAGCTGGCCAATGAGGGGATGCGAAATCAGGCAATCTCGAATGGGCACAATCGCCAGCGAGCCGTGCCGTCGGAATCCGGCCGCCTTGCCCAGCGAGATCCCCGCCGTGGATCGATAGCGCCATGGATCGTTCAGTGAGTGCGTGGAGGTTACTTTCAGGTCCAGCCCGGCGCGCCGCATGCTGTCCTTTACCAGTGCTCGCTTTCGCCTCAGCTGTCCTGGATAGGTGATGTGCTGCCATTGGCAGCCCCCGCACTTCCACTCGCGATAGTACTCACAGGGCGGGAAGGCTCGATCCGGCGCCGCCTCCACCAGGTCGATAATGCGTCCGATCTGGCGCTTCTGACCCAGCACCTCGACCGTGACGGTCTCTCCGGGGATGCCGTGCTCCACTTCCATCCATCGTCCCCGGTGGCGTGCCCGCGTGGTGCCATGGGCGTTGAAGTCGTTGAGTAGGAGAGTGGTTGGCTCGTCGTTCATGGTGTGGTTCAACGGGGCGGGCGGCCTGAGCCGCCCGCCGGTATGGTTATCCCTTAACGGAGCCGGCGGTGAGGCCGGCCACGAAGTAGCGCTGGAGCGAGAAGAAGATGACCAGAGGGAGGGCCATGGAGATAAAGGCGGCGGAGGTCATGAACTGCCAGCCGCCGCCGAACTCGCCAACCAGAGTCCGCACGATGACGGTCATGGGGGCGGTGGTTGGTCCGGAGAAGACCAGGGCCAGCAGGAGATCGTTCCAGACCCACATGAACTGGAAGATGGCCATGGCGGCGATGGCGGGCGTAGCGAGAGGGAGGATAATGCTCCAGAAGATGCGCACTTCGCCCGCGCCATCGATTCGCGCGGACTCCAGGAGGTCGTAGGGGATGCCGGACATGAAGTTGCGCATGATATAGATGGCGAGTGGCAGCCCGAAGGCGGTGTGGGCGATCCACAGGGCGGGATAGGTCCCGTTGATGCCCCACTGAGTGAAGAGGCGCAAGAGCGGGATGAGGAGCATCTGGAGCGGGATGACCTGGAGCGCGACCATCACCAAGAAGATCGTGTTGCGCAGCGGGAAGCGTAGCCAGGCGAAGGCATAGGCGGCCCAAGCGCCGATCACGATGGGGAAGATGGTGGCCGGGACCGTGATGAACACGCTATTGAGAAACGCCTGGCCCATACCGATGGAGCCGGCGGCCTGCAGGACGCCGTGGTAGTTCTCGAGGGTGAACTGGTGGGGCTTGATGAGGATGGTCCACCAGATGGAGGAGTTGATATCCTGGATGCTGCGGACGGAGGTGAAGAGCAGGGAGACGGTGGGCACCAGCCAGATGACGCTGATGACGATCACCACGATATGGAGCGGCGCGCGTGTATACCAGTGCGGCTGGTCGCCGACGACGGTGGCTTGCGCAGCGTCGGTCTGACTGCCGGTGAGCGCTTTGCTGATCATTACGCTGGCCCCTCCTTAGCGGGCGCCTTCGGAGCGAAATCGCTGGATGTTGAGCGCCATGATGGGAATGACGGCGACCAGCAGCAGGACGGCGATGGCGCTGCCGTAGCCAGGGTTGGCGTTCTTAAACGATTCGATATACATGCGGGTGGCGAGTACTTCGCTCGCTCCCGCGGGTCCGCCCCCAGTCATGGTGTAGATGATGTCGAAGATCTTGAGCACGCCGATCATGGTGAGCGTGGCGATGACGGTGACGGTGGGCCAGATGAGGGGCACGGTGATGCGGCTGAAGATCTGCCACGTATTGGCGCCGTCGATCTTGGCAGCTTCCGTCAAATCGGCGGGGATGGCCTTGAGCGCGGCGGAGAGGACGATCACGGCGAAGCCGAGACCGGTCCACACCTGAGCGCCCATGATCGCGAAATTGACGAAGCTGGTGTTGCCCAGGAAGGAAAGCGGCTGGCTGTTGAACCAGCCGAGCACGGCATTAATGGTTCCGACGTTGGGATCGTCGGCGTACATCAGCCTCCAGATGACCCCGGCGGCGGTAGCCGAGATGGCCATTGGGATGAAGACGATAGATTTGGCCACCGATTCGTAGGGGACCCGGTCGAAGAGGACGGCAAACACCACGCCCAACACGACGGTGACCGGGGTGACGATGACCAGCCAGAGGATGTTGTTGATGATGGCCGTCTGGATGACCGGGTCGGTGGTCATGTTCTGGAAGTTGGACAGGCCGGCAAAGCTGAGAGGAGCGTTGTAGCCGATGCCGGTGGTGGTGTACAGGCTGTTGATGATGGTTTTGATGGCCGGGTAGATGACTAACAGGCCGATCAGCAAGAGCGCCGGGCCGACGAACATCAGGACGGTGAGTTGCCGGCGCGGCTGCAGGCCACGGCGGGCGCGTAGCGGCAGGGTGGGCGCCGCGCTGGGCAGGGCGGTGGCGGAGCTGCTGGTGGGCGGCGTGACGAGCGGCTGTCTTTGATCCATGTGTGTCACCTCCAACGAGGATGGGCGCCGGACGGATGCCCGGCGCCCACATACCTAGCTAGGAAGAAACGACCGCGCTCTTAGTGGCCGTTCTTGTATGCCTTTACTGCAAATGACTCGAGCTGGCTGAGAATGGTATTGATGCTACTGGGATTTTTGAACCACTTCTGCAGTTCGGTGAACTCGTAGTCGCTGCCCAACGAGGGCGGCATGAGGTCGGAGGCATCGCCCACCACCAAGTTCGCCTTGCCAGCCTTGTTCAGCATTTTGGCGAAAGTACGGGTGAGGGCGTCGGGATAGTTGCTCAGCGGCATGGCGCTGTTCGGCGAAATGTAGCCGCCCAGCTTGGCCCACTGCGCCAGCGCCTTGGGATCGGTGAGGCAGGTGATGAGCGCTTTGACGCCGGGGGTGCTTTTGAAGGCCACGACGCCGTTGGGCCCCACCTCGACCGGCTCAGTGCTACGATGCTTGATCATCGGGAACGGGAAGGCGCTGTAGTCCACACCCTCTTTGTCCTTGGGAAGGTCGGTACGCAGGCCGGCGCCGACAAAGGTCGCTTCCTGGAAGAACTCGGCCCCGGGATCTTGCACCATCTGCTTGGCGCCCTGGTCCCACGACTGACTGAGGGCGTGCGTGCGACCGCCGGCGATCATCTTGTCGTTGGCCAGAACCTGGCCCATGACGGCGAAGGCGTGCTTGACGGTGGAATCGGTCCAGGGAATCTTGTGGGTGTACCACTGCACGTACTTGGCAGGCCCGTACAGCTGGAGGTAGACGTTCTCCAGGAAGTCGGTGAGGGTCCAGGGGGAGGCCGGCGAGCCGCCAACGCCGAAGGCCCAGGGGTGCAGCCCGTGCTTGATCATCTTGTTGGAGAGGGCCACGGTCTGGGTCCAGGTCTTGGGGATGGAGTAGTGGCCGGTGCGAAGCTTCTTCGGCGAGTACCAGACCAGCGACTTAACATCCGCCTTCATGTAGATGGCGTACAGTTTGCCGTTGATGGTGCCGAGGTTTCGCCAGAAGGATGAGTACTGGCTTTTGAACTTGCTCTGGTTGAGCCAGGTGATGGGGACGGCTGAGTTACCGGCCACGTACTGCTGGATCGAGCTGGGGGTTGAAAGGGCCGCGAGATCGGGTGCGCTGCCGCCCTGAACTCGGGTGGCCAGGGTGGTGGCTACGTCGCCTCCCGGGGCTTCTTGATACGAGGCCTTGGTGTGGTAATTGGCATCGCAATAGCTCAGAATTGCCTGGAAGTCGGTCTTTTCCCCGGCGCCCCAGCCGCCCAGGAAGGTGACCGGCATGGACGCGGGTGCAGCGGTGGTTTTCGGGGCCAGCGGGACCACCATCAGAGCGCACACCGCTACGAAGACTGCTATATGTCGCAGTCGAGAGTTAAACATGACTTCTCCTCCTACTATCTGTCGTTCCATTGGGCTGGATACGCCGAGTGACAGGGTGACGTGTCGTTGCTCGCTATGCCCTCCTTCGGGGTCGCTCCACGGTACGCGGCGACCCGGTGCTTACACGATACAGCGGAGCAGCACGGGTGTCAAACCGCTTACTCGTGCTGGGCGCTACGCCCACGGATCATGCGGCTGTCGATGGCGACGTTGGCCACCCGGTCGGCGCCGGGATTCTTCTCTCGGGGAACATGCTCGAAGGACACGCTGGGAAGCGCGTTGACCAGTGCCATGGCCTGCGAATACAGGGGCAGGATGCCGGGATTTCGCACCTTGTAGACACCGGTCATTTGCCGCACTACCAGCTCGCTGTCCATTCGCACCGTGACCGTTGCCGGGTCGTGTCGTGCCACCGCCTCCAGGCCCTCAATCAACGCGCGGTACTCCGCCTGGTTGTTGGTGGTGACGCCCAGGAACGTGCCGATCGTCTCGATTTTGGCGCCGTTTTCGTCTTTGATGATGACGCCGGCGCCGGCCAGTCCGGGGTTGCCACGGCAGGCGCCATCAGTCTCGATAATCAACTTGCGCGCAGGCGTCACAGAACTACCCCACCATCCACAATGTTCGACCAAGCTTGAGTATGACACGGCGCTGTCACGCCGGCCAAGAGCGGCTTAGCCGGCAGGTGGTGCTCACTGGGCGTCGAGTTGATAGATTCGATCCAGTTCCTCTGGAGTGAGTGAGCCGGCGGCTGCTTCGACATTCGAGCGGAGATTGGCCGGCTTTCGGGTCCCGGCGATGATGGTCGAGACGGCATCCTGCAGCAGCACGAAGCGGAGCGCTGCCTGGGCCAACGTCTGCTCTGGTCGAACCAGGAAATCTACGTGCTTGGCCAGGCGATACTCTCGCTGCTCCGGATCGAGGTGCTCATGCTTGCTGGTGAGTGCGCCATGGCCCAGGGGCGCCATGACGATCACCCCGACATCGCGGGAACGGGCCGGGGGCAGCAGCGACGCGGCCGCCTCCTGATTGAAGATGTTGTACACGATCTGTACGGTGTCGAACCCGCCGTGCTCGATGGCGGCTCTAGCTGCTTCCAGGTCGCCCGACATACCGAGGAAGCGTACATGGCCGGCGTCCTGCAGGCGCTTCATGGCATCGTAGGTTTCCCCTTGCTGGATAAGCTCGGCGGAGGCGCTATGAATCTGGAGTACATCCACCACATCCGTTTGCAGCCGGCGCAGCGACTGCTCCACGGAGGTGCGAACGGCTGCCGCGCCATAGTCATACCAGAACCCTCGTTCTTGGTCATAGTGCTCGCCGACTTTGGTGGCCACGTATACCTCGTGGCGGTGACCTTGCAACGCCTTGCCGATCCGTTCCTCGCTTAACTGGTATGCGGGTGCGGTGTCGATAAAGTTGATGCCGAGATCGAGTGCGGCATGAATGAGCGCTATCGCCTCTCGTTCCGGGGGGCGGCCAAAGTCAGCATCGCGGATACCCCAATCACGCCCGATTTCCAGCGCACCGAGACCAATCTCCGATACATCCAGGTCGGTCCTGCCCAGTCGACGTCGCTGCACTCCTACCCTCCACACCAGTACTTGCTCCTGGATTATAGAGATGAGGGGCTGAGGAGCGAAGGCTGCTAGAGGGTGTGTACGTTCTGAGCGGCGACCAGGAAGATCACGGCCATGACAACGACCAGGATCAGCAGGACGCCGATCACAGCGGGAGGCACGCGCAGTTCACTCAGCGTTGCTGAGTCGCCCACGCGCTCCTCGGGGTTTGGTGTGGCGGGGTCGGAAGGATCGGCGTGTGCTGTTTCCATATAGCCCTATAGTAGCGCCGGGCGGGCACAGGCGGCATGGTACACTTGTCTGCATTTGTTGCCAGGTGGGGTATATTCTATTGATCGATCGGCCGACGGTGGGCCGCCGTCCTCTCGTAATCCTGCCCACCTACAACGAGCGAGAGAATCTGCCGCGTATGGTCGAAGCCATCCGCTCGAGCCTCCCTCTGGCCACCGTCTGGGTGGTCGACGACAACTCACCGGACGGCACTGGACGGTTGGCTGACGATCTAGCGGCGCAAGATTCGCGGGTGCAGGTCATCCACCGCGCCGCCAAGCTTGGGCTGGGCACGGCCTATATCGAAGCCTTTGGGCGAGCGCTGCAGAGCGACTTTGATTCCATCTTGCAGATGGATGCCGACTTTTCGCACGATCCTGCCTACCTGCCGCGTCTGCTCGATCTGCTGCAGGACGCGGACCTGGTTATTGGGTCGCGCTATGTTCGGGGCGGCGGCACCGAGAATTGGTCCCGACTGCGCGAGCTAATCAGTCGGGGCGGCAATGCCGTGGCTCGGACTGGCCTCGGGGTGAAAACCCGCGACGCAACTGGGGGCTTTCGCGCATTTCGGCCCTCGACCTTGCGACAACTGCACTTTGACGATCTAAAGTTGCGCGGGTACGGCTTTCAAATTGAGGTGGTGTATCAGGTGGAGCACCGCGGGCTGACCATCAGAGAGGCGCCGATTATTTTCGTGGAGCGTGCGGCTGGTACCTCGAAAATGTCCAGAGACATTGTCCTGGAGGCCGCGATGCACATCGTGCATCGCCGGTTCAAGTTGCTGCGCAGAGTCAAGGAGCCGGAACCGGACCAGCTTCAGGCGGCGAGCCATGAATGTTGACCGGTGATTTCCAGTAAGACGAATCCCGCGGTCAAACAGATTCGAGCGCTGCGCCACCGTAAGGAGCGGGAAGAATCGGGACTCTTCTTCATCGAGGGCGTTCGCATTGTTGGTGAGGCCGCGGAGACAGGCGCGGACATCCACACCTGCGTCTTTGCGCCGGAGCTGCTGACCAGTCGATTTGGCCAAGACACGGTGGCGACTCTGCGGGCGGCAGCCGTGCCCTGTTTGGAAGTTACGCGCAGTGTGTTCGACAGTATTTCCCTGAAGGAGGGACCACAGGGCATCGGCGCGGTAGTCCACCAGTGCTGGGAGAGACTCCCGGCTATCGTGCCGGCAGACGAACTCTGTTGGATCGTTCTGGGCTCGGTGCAGGACCCGGGCAATCTCGGTACCATTCTGCGGACCGCCGACGCGGTGGGCGCCGCCGGCGTTATTCTGCTTGGTCACAGCACCGACCCGTATGACCCGGCTACCTTGCGCGGCAGCATGGGAGCCATCTTCTCGCAGCGTCTGGTTCGTGCCACGCTCTATGAAATCTCGGCCTGGAAGGATCGACATACCGTTTGCATCGTCGGCGCCTCCGACGGCGCTGACGCAGACTACCGATCGCTTCCCTATGATCGCCCCGTGGCGCTGTTTATGGGCAGCGAGCGGCAGGGATTGTCGGCCGAACAACAGGCGCAGTGCGATGTCATGGCTCGCGTCCCCATGATGGGACGAAGCGATTCGCTGAACCTCGCGGTGGCTACCGGTGTGATGCTGTACCAGATCTTCAGCCGGCATCATCCATTGACTGAGCGCCGCGCGCCCGAGGCGGTGGCGTCACTGCAGACCAAGCAGCGCAGCGCGGGACCTGAGAGTCCTTAGGCGCATTATGTGGATTGCACGAGACAGGCCCACGCAGGTAGAGATGAAAGAACCAACCCCATCTCGCTGCGGAGGCCCACCTCATGGTACCCGTGCAC
>JAABUL010003662.1_pt1 | contig 22305 bp, 31 predicted proteins | sample 5559151 | NCBI WGS metagenome assembly JAABUL01 (sample SAMN10711876, study PRJNA513368) | rock metagenome | isolation source: Antarctica rocks | place: Antarctica: Victoria Land, Pudding Butte sud | reverse complement strand
CTTGACGGTCCTCTCTGGAGACGGTATACCGTACTCCGCATGTGCCTGCAACCAGAGGCTTTCCCCCGCCCCACATGCCCCCATCCGTCCATGCCTCGTCGGTCTGAGGCGGAGCCTCGTTAGTACTCCTCGGGCAATAACACGGTCGATTCACCGTGTCCCGCCTCGGTGATAATCCAGATGACGCCGCCCGGCGTCTCGTAGCGCGAGAGGAGGCGGGCGCCGGTGACAGCGCCCCATTGTTCGCCGCGCGGTCCTCGCTGTCCAGCTCGCCCCAGTCGCCGGTCAGGTGCCGGATGATGTATGCCCAGAGATTGATGCCCCTCTCCTCGACGAGAGCGAGCGCCCCTGCGGTCAGGGCCATGTGCCCAAGCGGGAGGCGCAGCGGCCTCCTTCGCGGTTCTGGTGTCTCGGGTTGGTCCCCGGTGCGTCCCATGGTGATCTCCTTTCCGGCGGTGATGTGTCGTAGGTGGACACATCACCGCCACAAGACGGGGCACAGACGCGCCGTCCCCCATCCCGGTCCTGTTTCTACGCGGCCACCTCGGCCGCCTGTGCGCTCGCGCGCTCGACCTCGCGCAAGATGCGTTGCACGCCAAGGGCGATAGCCTGGGCGTTCTTCTTTAACTCCTCGCGCCCGATGTGATACAGCGCCAGGTAGGTGGGGCTGTTCGGTGTCTCCATGCCGAGGGCCTGCGACACACAATAGGCGATGGCTTCGGCCTGGCATTCGACTTCCTGGGTGGTGAAGCGGCCACGCACCGCGCTGGGATGCACAAGTTCATGGGCCAGTTCGTGCAGGAGGGTCTGCGCCTTGTTCCCCACGGAGGCGCGGTCATTCAGGACGATACCGCCTCTGCCGTTGGACGCCCCCTCGACCTGGGGCGGTAGGGTTGCGACCTCGTCCACGGAGATATGGATGAGGCGGCACGTCGCGCGGAGCAGCGCGTAGAGGGCGTCATGGTCGCCGGCGAGCGTGGCCCACGGAGCGTCGAGTGGCTGGGCGGTGGGGCCGGCGTCCATGTCGGCCCGATCATAGATGTAACCCGTGTTGAAATGGGTGAGTATCTCTTTCTCATCACCCGTCACCTCGTCGCGCACCTTTTTAAAATGTGGGCAGAGGATCTGGATGCTGTTCCGCCACGCCTCCGTCTTGACGGTGTATCCCAGGGCCTCCCAGCGCTTGCGACTGTTGACGTGCGTGGCTGTGGGGCGCTGGCTGAAGATCAGCAGGGAGTTGTACTGGCTATAGCGCCAGAAGCGGGACATCGCGGTGAGGTACGCGGTGAAGGCGGCGCTGTGGCGTGCCGTGTCGGTCTCGGCCGCGAGGGCATCGAGCCAGTCGTCGATGCGCGCGATGTTGGCGGTGGTCGGGTTCATCGTGCCCCCTCCCGGTCCTCGTCGGCCGCCCGGCGATAGTCCTCCGCATAGGCCGCGAGACGCTGCGCGGCCGCCGCGACGAGCTGGTAGTAGAGCCAGAGGCCGACCTCGGGTCCGTCGAGGTCCACGACGGTCGCGCCGATTGAATCGGCCGGGGTAAACGTGACGCTCACCCGGATGTCCTGTCGGACCTGGGGTGGTCTCATGGTGGGCGCGCTGGGTGTCCTGGTCATGATGTCTTTCTCCAATCGTGTGACGTGTGGGAGCGCATGCCAACCGCACCCGCTCCCCTGGTTTGTCTCAGCGGGCGGGGGGTGTCCAGCCCTCCTGTCGCGTGGTCATGCCCGCGGGCCGTGCCCGGGCAGCGGTCCCGGTCGTCCTGGTCGCTGCGAGTTGCGCGGCCCGCTCCGTCCAGAGCTGCGCGCGGCGGTCGTAGCGGTGCCAGTAGTACACCGCGCGGCAAAAGTCGAGATGCCAGCAGGCAACGCCGTGCTGGCCCGCTTCACAGGTGCACGTCCCGTCGGGAACGCTCACGGTATGCTCCAGACCGGGGCGCGTGCGGCTCTCGACGCGAAAGGCGCCGTCTGTCCCGTCCAGAAGGGTGACGCGCGGGTCGTCGGTGGTCTGTGTGTGGGCCATCATGAATACTCCTCTCGTCGTGTGCGGCACATCTCTCTGTCTCCCGTGCGTGCCGCACGGGTGCACGGGCGGGCCGGTCCACCCGCTGGCGGGCCGATGGGACGCACCGGCCCGCCGGATTGGATCGCTACCGGCCCCAGGCGTACCAGGGCATCGGGAGCGGCGTCGGAGCCGCATCCTCGGCCTCTGCTGCGCGGTACGCCAGGCGATACGCGATCAGGCGGCTGATGGCCGCGTCGATCAGTTGCAGCAGGCAGGCGTCATCGACCGGATCAGGGGCGACGACGACCTCGGTCTGGGTGAGCGGGGCGCTGGTCTGGAACGTGACGTGGACCGTCACGTCGTCCCAGGCGTCAAGAGCGGATACACTGAGGGCAACTGCGGTGTGGGTGGTCATATACTCTCTTCTCCGTGGTTTGTGTGGCGTGCGGGAGCCTTCTTCTCCCGCACGCCTCTTTTTGTTGTGGCGTCATTCGTTGGCCCGGCCATCAGCCTGCGGCGCTGGCCGTGCTCCGACCCGACCGGGGGTGGCCGCGCCCGCCGACAGCCAGTGCGCCTCGGGTCGTTCGGGTGACGCGCTCCGGCGCGTCCGTCGGTGGTCATACTCATCACGTCCTCCTTCATGTCACTGATCCGTCGCGTGGGGTGACGTCGGTGACAGGCCCGGACCACCGGGCCTGTCGGGACGCCGTTCCCTAGACTCCCTCGCGCCCGTACCCCCGGTCGCCGACCCGCCACGTGTGGCGGGGGCTGGTGGAGGGAACGATGGGGAATGAGAGCGTCTCGCGCTCGTGGGTGATCTGGGCGCGCCAGGCCGCGTTCATGGTGTCCGCAGCGGCCGTCGCGTCCGCTTCCGTCGCATGGGACTGTGAGGTCCAGCGGCGGGCCTGCGTGTCCGAGATCTGCCAGCGCCCGTTCCCGCCGTGGTAGCGGACGGCGTAGCGCTCCCGCTCGGCGAGGTAGGCGGTCCCGGTGCGCTCCTTCGCCAGCCCGGCGAGCCGGGGAGGGCGCGCGGCGGGATGCCGCGCGATGTAGGCGGCCACCGCGCGGTCAGCGCAGACGTGGCAGAACGTTTTGCCGCTCTTGGAGCGGCGCGTGCCCAGCTCGCTCACGGGGACGCCGCACACCCCGCAGAGGGTGGCCCGGCGTCCGACCGTCTCCCGTAGCGCCGCGCGAGCGCGGTCGTCGCCCGGGTCGACCGGCCCCATGGGAGGGCGTGGGGGTCGGTCGGCGGCGCGTCCCGGACGCGTGCAGATGGTCAGGTCGTCGAGGTCGGTCAGTAGGCAGCTGGTCCCCGGTACGGTGCTCATCGTTTGTCTCCCGTCTGTCGGTACTCATCCCTGGCGTCCCCGTCGTCCGCCAACGCCCTCCTACGAGCCTGCTCCACGGACGGGTGCAACACGACGCCGAAACCGCAGGAACGAGGATTTCGGGTCTTGGGGGTGTTGCGCCCGGCCAGGGGGGGTAGGCTACGGTCAGGGCATGGCAGGACCGGGGCGCCAGGGAGGACCGATGGGTGAGACGGGAGGGACGAGCACCGTCTCCGGGAGGACCAGCGTGCCGGACCGAGACGACGGCTCATCCCCTGCCGCGTCCGTCGCCGCCCGCTGCGACGCGCCTGTCCCTCGGGCCACGACCTCGGGTTCGACGCGTGCGTGGTGTCGCGGGAGATGGACGACCGGCATCACACCCGCGCAGGGGGAGCGCCTCCGTGCACGAGCGGGGCGTGTCGCGGAGAGGTGGCGATCGGGCAATGCCCGTCTGCGCTGACCCGACGGGCTGCCCTATCGCGGGTATCCCGTGTCCCACGCGCTCTCATGGGTGACCGAGCGGTGAAGGCGACACACGGGTCCCGCTGCCGACCCGGAGGGCGCGGCGTTCGATCGCGCGTGGGATGGGTGGCTGGTCCATCTCCCTCACGCTGGCTGCTGCTGTATCGGCAGTCATGATGACAAGGGAGCGTGCGTCCGGCGCTTGCGGACACGTATGAGCGGCGTTGCTGGACGCGGATCAATCATGCGCGCGGCGATGTGGCCGTCCAGTCCATCCTGCACACGGCCCTGCGCGACATGGGAGGGAGGAGGAAGGCCAGGTGACGCGACGGCATGCGGGACGCGAGGACGAGGAACACAACGGCCTCTGCGCGACGCGCGGAGACGGTGTCCATCCCACGTCAGGGCAAGGTGCGCTCGATGATGCCGCGTGCGCGATAGACTGTGGAGGGACGACGCGTTGCACGAGACGCGTCTCGTTTCCCGAGGAGGGCATCATGGAGTGGCGGACCCAGCCAGAGGTCCGTGCGTTTGTGGACGTGCGACAGCGGGTGACACCCCTGACCAGGACGGGGTCTGGACGACGGGGGCGTGCTCTCACCCATACGAGTGAGGGGAGGCTGGAGGGCGCATGAGACAGAACATCGGCCTGTCCGGAGATCAGGTAACGCATATGGAGGTCACCCTCTCGGCGGACGAGACCGACAGCCTCCGGCGACTGGCCGACGAATTGGCAACCACCCCGCGTGATGCGCTCCGGCAACTCGCTGCGCATGGACGGCAGGGCTGGCCGTGGCTCTTCTGGCTCGATCTGCGACACCAGGCGCGGACCCTATTCATGCAGACGCTCCGTCCTCGTGGGCGAAGGATCGGCTTTCGATTACCGCGCCGCGAGGATGACAAACTGGACGAGTAGACAGGGGATGGGCGTCCCCAGGACATAGTGCGTGCCCCCGACAACGGGATCCTCGACGTGATGAGGAGACGGAAACGGAAGGAGAGGACGGACGATGGAGAGCGGGATGGTGCGCGATGGATTCGCCGCGGCGGCCACATACTTCGTGGCCGCCGTGGATCAGGTGCCAACGGACGGGTGGGACCAGCCGGGGCTTGGGGAGTGGCCCATCCGCGCCCTGGTCGGGCACACGACGCGGGCGCTCTCGGTGGTGGAGACGTATCTTGACGCGGGCGCCGCGACGGTGACGATCCCGGACGCCGTTGATTACTATAGGTGCGTCCTTGATGCGGGCGTCGACCATACCGCCATCGCTGAGCGGGGTCGTGCGGCGGGACAGGCGCTCGGAGATAACCCGGCGGCGGCCATACAGACGCTCGTCGCGCGCGTCGTGGCGCGTGTGGCTGCGTCGCCGGATACGGCGCTGGTCGGGACGCCCGCTGGCGGGATGACACTCATCGCCTATCTCCCGACCCGTGTCCTGGAGCTCGCGATCCACGCGCTCGATCTGGCCGTCGCGCTTGGACGTGAGGGGACCCTGCCCGAGAGCGCGGCTCGGGTGACGCTCGATCTCGTCGGCACCCTTGCGGCGCGGCGCGACCGGGCGACGGACCTTCTGTTGGCCGCGACCGGTCGGCGTGCGCTCCCACCGGGCTATACCGTTCTCTAGGCACCCACGGGCACACGGAGGCCCGTGGCGGTTCGACTGACGCGGCTGAGGGGGTGCACAGGCGCGTCGGCGCGGGCGTCCATCGTGCAGGCGACATTTGTATCGTGTCCCGTTCTCCGCCGCGGATCCTCCGCCCGTTTACTCCGGGACGGGGTGCTGGATCACGGCACGCCAGGCGACGGTGTCGAGGCGCAGCTGGCGCACCTGACCGCCACGGCGGTCGGCGCGGCGGCGTGCCTCGGCCAGGGCCTCACGCATCCGATCCCGATGCGGGAACGCGTCGAGCGTTACCACGACACTCTCCCGCGCCTGGTCATCGCGATCCACGTCAAGACGATAGTGGATCGGGGGCGGTGGATATTTGGCGACCAGCTGCTCCCGCAAGCGCCTCTTTTCGCCGATGAGCGTCGCGTTCTTGTCCACCAATCGTTGAACTGCCGCCGCGTGGCGCGCGGTCTCCGTCTGCCGCTGTGCCGCCAGGGCCTCGGCCTGATCGACGCGGTGGACGGCGCGGCCGAGTTGTACCTCCAGCTCCCGGACGCGCCGTGTCCGTTGCTCCAGGTCCGCCCTGCGTGTCGCCACCGCCTGTGCCTGCGCCTCCGTCATATGGTGGATGAGGGCGATCCCGGCGTGCGTCGCCTCTTCGGCCCGCGTGACCGGGACCAGGCGCTCCCCGACGAGGGTCCGCTCCAGGCGACAGAACAGCGGCGGCGACGGCGGCTCGTGTGGATCGGTGGTCATCGCAGGTAGTGCCGTAGCACGACATCGATGCGCTCGTGCCCCAGCGCACGCGCCACGTACAGGGCGCGGTCAGTATCGACACTCCCTGGCGTGAGCCGTCCTGTTGGCGACGGGAGGCCGCGCCGTCCACCCTCGCGGTAGAGGTCCTGGGCATAGGCACGGCGATAGGCGTGGATATCGAGACGCGTGGGCACGCGGACGATAACGTGGTCGGTGGACGGGCGTCCCAGCACGAGGATCACGACATCGTCTTCACGGCCTGGCAGCACCGGGACCGCGCGATACTTGCCCCCCTTGCCATTATGGACGTCGACCACCACCTCATCCTCTGCATCGGCGCGGATGTCGCCCACCGTCAGCGCGGCCAGTTCGCGGCGGCGCAGGCCCGTGGCGCGGCAGAACGCGATGAGCGGGCGGTAGCGATCGAGCGCGATCTCCTGATCCATCGCGACGGGGACGCGGCTGCGCGTGATCCCCGCGCGATGGCGAATCGGCAGGGCCACCTCGGCACCCAGACGGCGTACGCACGCCTCGCGTTCCATCGCCGGATAGGCTGGTCGGTGGAACATGCGCAGCGCTGACCGAATGGTCTGAAGTGAGTGTGCGCTATCACCCGCACGCAGGCGTGCGTCCAGGTAGAGGGCGACGAGGTGCGGCGCACGGGCGTCGAGCGCGTCCAGGCGACACACGCCCTGGGTGCGCCGGGCCCACTGGACGTAGCGTAGGGCGATCCCCTTGTAAGTGTCGAGCGTTTTGTCCGCGTGGATACGCCCGGTTGATTGCGCAGGAAGATAGGCCGCGTCCGCGCGCGGTGTCACACGCGCGCGCACCCGATGCTTTTCCAGATGCCGCGAGACGCCGATCGCCTTGAGCTCATCGAAGCGCACGCAAGAGTCATAAATGATGCTGGATCGTCTGCCCACGGAGCAGTACCCGTCCCTCCTCGGTTTGTTGAACACACCCGAGCCCATAGCGGCTGTCGACGCGTCACGCTGTGACCTCAGAGATCACCGTCGCGACCCGCCTGTGGCTCTCCCGATCGCCATGCCTGGCAGGCTCGCGCCAGCGATCAGCAGCTGTCTCTGGGGGGTGCGGGACTGCGGGAGGTGGCATAGCCCATCCGTCGGTCTCGCTGAGACGTGCCCAACCGCTGGTCGTGAAAGAGCACAGCCCCGACCGGCGGTCGTCCCCTGTTTAGCCTTCGGTTCGAGCGAAGCCTAAACAGCGAAATCCCCGTGTATCGGCACCGGACAACAGACGAGAGCGGGCACCGCACACATTATCATTTATAGAACATATATTCTACTATGTGACTGCGTTTGTCAAGAGAGATAGGCACAGGGAGCGTGGTGTATGGCATCGTGGACCCGGGGCTCCGCGTCCCTATAGCCGTCCTGATAGGTGGTCGGCGCTGGTATCTCGCCTAATGTAGAGGAATCTATGGGCTGCGGCCTGGCCCGTTTGACCATAGCGCGTGACCACTGATGCGTGTCTGTCGTTGTGACTCATTCTTGTCCTCGTTGGAACCCAGGGCCGGAGGGTCCAGACACGGTGGGGGCTGCACGACTGGGCAGGGAGAGTCACACCGGAGCCCCCACATCGGGGGTCCGGTGTGACCCAGCCCTCACGACACACGGTCGGGGGGGCCAGGTACGACCGTCGCTACGACAGGGCACGCAGCGCGGGTGCACCCGTGGCATGGTTACGACGCAGCGACGGTCTCTGCGCCGCGCACAACGCGATCAATCTCCGTGAGCGTCTCCGCGTCGAGATGCCAGTCGGCGGCCGGGAGCGCGCTTGTGATGTGCTCCGGTTTGCGCACGCCGACGATGGCCGAGGTCAGCGCGGGGTTGGCCAGTACCCAGGCGATGCCAAGTTGCGCGACAGTCTTGTCGAAGCGCGCGGCGATCTCCTTGAGCCGGTCGACGACGGCGATGTTGCGGCGTAGACCCGCGCCCGTGAAGCGTGGGTCACGCGCACGCCAGTCGCCTGGATCAAAGGTCTTCGACTCCGTATAGGCGCCACCGAGTAGCCCCGAGGCCAGCGGGCTGTAGGCGACGACACCGATGCCGTGCGCCCGGCAGAATGGCAGCGCCTCCGCCTCCACGGCGCGATCGAGCAGGCTATAAGGCGGCTGCAACGCATCGACGTGGCGCACCCTGAGCGATTGCTGCAGGAGCGGGACGTCGTAGTTAGAGACCCCCGCGTAGCGCACCTTGCCCGCTGTGATGAGGTCGTCAAAGGCGCGCATTGTCTCCTCTGGCGGGGCTTTGGCCCCTGTATCCGGCCAGTGCATCTGGTAGAGGTCGATGTAATCGGTCCCGAGCCGTGTGAGGCTGGCGTCGCACTCGCGCACGATCGAGTCGTACTGCCCGCTGTTCGAGATGTGACCCTGGTCGTCCCACACCAGACCGCACTTGGTCGCCACGACAACGGTGGGGCGTTGTGCGCCGAGTGCCCGCCCCAACACCTCTTCGGAGTGGCCGAGCCCATAGACAGCGGCCGTGTCGAACCAGGTGATGGCGTGGTCGAGGGCGACATGGATCGCCTCGATCGAGGTGTTGTCATCCTGCGGACCCCAACTGGCGGCCCACCCGGCGCCGCCCATGGCCCAGCACCCGAATCCGATCGTCGATATGTCCGGCCCCTGCGCGCCTATGTAGACACTGGTAAGTTCTTGCACACCCGGTACGGCTGGATGCGTGTTTCTCGCAGCCTCTTTGGCATGCACGAACTAAACGACGCCTACTTAGCTTGCGATATTCCACGCTACCTCCATAATGTCTCCGTTCGCTGTGATCACCTCACGCGATGGATGAGTGCAAGCGTCGTGCCGCTCCCTCTGGACGGCGACCTGTGGGGCGCCCCGTCGGCCATGAGCCGCGCGGGATCACCGCTCGAACCATCGCCTCGTCCCGGACGCACATGTTGAGTAAAATAGAGGAGGACCTGGTCGGCTATGAGAGGAGGGGCATTGACGCTGCAACGCGGTTGTGTTCTGGCAGAGCAGGGTGCGCCCACGAGGGCGCGGGACGGCCATTGAAAAGCAATAGCAGGGGTCTTGGATCGAAGAGCGGGCGAGGGGAATGACTATGCACATGGAAGCCCAATTGCTGGCGCGTATCCACGCGCTCTTGTCAACCCGTGATCGCGTCATCGTGGGCATCGCTGGCCCACCCGCTGCGGGCAAGTCGACGCTAGCCCGCGCGCTGGTCGCGCACCTACGCGCCCAGGAGATCGCCGCGGCCTACCTGCCCATGGACGGCTATCATCTGAGCAACGCCGAATTGCAGCGGCTGGGCCGCCTCGACCGGAAGGGCGCACCCGACACCTTTGATGCCGACGGGTACCGTGCCCTGCTGGCGCGGCTGCGTCGGGACCCCGCGCAGACGGTCTACGCCCCTGACTTCAACCGCGCCCTGGAGGAACCAATCGCGGGGAGCATTGCCATCGGTCCGGAGGTGTCCGTTATCGTGACCGAAGGCAACTATTTGCTGCTCGACGCTGCCCCGTGGCCCGAGGCGCGGCGGTCTCTCGATGAGGTGTGGTACCTTGCTATCCCGGGCGACGTGCGGCGGCAGCGGCTGGTCGTGCGGCAGGAGGCCGGTGGCAAGGATCGCGCAAGCGCCGAGGCGTGGGCCGACGGGTCTGACGCACGCAACGCCGCGTTGGTCGAGACGTCCCGTGACGGTGCGGATCTGGTGATCGAGGGCACGGTGGTGGTGTCGTAGTGGAGGCTGTCCTCCGCAGGAGGGGCAGCCTGGACGAGCCGCCCCTTGCTACCCGCGCGGCCCTCGTCCCCGTTCCGCCGCCGCCACCGCGAGCGCCTTCGAAACCGTGCGCGACACGTAATCGGCCATGTGGCCACTCTTGCGCTCGCGCAGGCTTGGGCTGCCCTCCACCATGGCTCGTGCCAGTTCGGCCGCGTCCGCATCCGCAAAGGCCCGCGCGAGGGAGAGCGTGATCATCCAGTCCAGTCGGCTCGCGTCCAATGCGGGGTAGCGCTGTGCGAGCCGCTCCACGTCCTTCCGGTAGAGGTCCCCAAGCGGCGACAGGGGCTCGTCCTCGGCGCGACGCGGGACGATGAGCATGCGGTGGACGATATCGCTCCTGTGGAGTGCGCCCGGGCTCTTTGTCCAGCGTCGCCGCGCGACGTCGAGCAGGGACCCAGCCGCGGGAGCGATACCCCCTGTCACGGTCACGAGCCGCACCGTCGGATAGGTGCCATCGGCACGACGGTGCTTGGGCTTGCGGTTCGTGAAGCCGACCAAGCGGCCGTAGTGCCGCCACGCCGCGCTGTTGGGATCGCCTCCGTAGCGGGCGGCGAGTTCACGTGCTGCTGCGGTCGCCAACGCTGGGGCGAGCGGCGCAGCGCTCAGGCGCACCCACACCTGATGATTGGCTGGACTCGTTTCCACGACGACCGCCGGTGTGAGTTCGTCAGCTACCAGCCGGTCCACCGCCGCCACGTCCAGGTCGTCCACCAGCACGAGTCCGATGCTACCCTCCGGACGAACGAATACATCTGCCCCGCGTCCGTTCTCGCGCTCCAGCCACGCCCGCCGTTCCATGATCCCATCAGGCGTCAGCACCAGTGGGAGCAATCGCCCATCGGCCCGCTTGACGCCCACCTCGAAACGTGCCGCACCCATCGCCGTCAGCTGTGCGCCCGTTGCCTCCACCTCATCGTGCCTGTCCGTGCGCATGGTCGTCCCCTCCACTCGTCGCGCCGACTCCCCCGCCTCGTTGCGTTCGGAGAACAGCGCATTGAACACGTCAACCCTGTCTCTCACGTCTTTCTAGGTTGCACCACCTATCGTCGTCAGCAATCGTCTCCTCTACACGGATGCCCACCGGGATGTCCTCGACACATCCCTTGCCCCTGCCCTACCCGCCGCACTCGGTGGAGCCGATGATCGATGTCGTCGCCCACGCAGATCGGGACACGTTCACATGCCATCGCCCCCTCCTGTCGCGCTCTATCCCGACGGTCGGGGGGACGCCCTGCGCCGCCACCGTCGCGTGTGCGCACCGTCCGCGTCCGCAGGTCGCCTCTCAATCGCCGGACCACTCAGGTGATGCATGGGCGATAGTGCAGGTTCTCCCTGGTGATGAGGTCGCGTTTCTGACGCATCACTGCGATTACCAGATTGCAGGCGATAGAGGCGTCGCACGTACCAGTGACCGTGTCCGTCATCGGTTCCCTCCGTCCGCGTTCCCTTTGTCGATCCCAACGTCCTGCTGGGAAGGCTCGCTACGATCAAATCCCCGCAAGGGGATCGCTCCGCGATGGTTTGGTGTTCGTTGTCTGCCTCTGCCTTCCCTGTCATGTGGCCTTTGACGGTGTCCAATCGATCCGGTCGATCCGGGGCAGTGCACACTCCGTCTCCAGAGGTGCTGACCGCGTTATCTCTACCGTGCATAGGCGTCGTCATAGGTGCAACCGCAGTCCTACAGGTGATTGACGGGGATGACGCACAGTGGCGGGTGCGGCGCCTACCCTGTCGTTGCGCAGTGGTGGGCCCTGGTCGTCACGTTGCCGTTGCCCTGGCGGGAGGACGGCGGACCGGCTCACACCCCCGGCGACGACGGATGGTCCGGGATGACGGTGGTGGGCGTGTGCGAGCGGGCCGTCCTGTTCGCGGGCAACAACGTTGCGTCGGTGCAACAACGGACTATAGAGTGGCGGGCTGCTAACGGAGGCACACCCGCGCTGTCCTGTGGTGGGGTATGAGCACTGTCAGTGTCAGTACGGCGGTGTGCATGCGTGGGAGCACCTCAGCCGGATACCGCGTGACGTGCCCCCACGATCATCACCAGCGCGCCGAGCGTCGTTGCTGCCGTGGCAGGGCACGCGCGGCCAGGATCCTCTCCCGTTCCTCTCTCTCCTCGGACGACGCCAGGCGCTCGATGCGCAGGGCAGTCGGTGGGTGTGAGCGTATCAGCGTCGCTTCCCAACCATTGCGCGGTGCTTCGAGCAGCGAGAGCTTCGTGAGCGCCCGCTCCAGGCCCTCGCGATATGCCTCATTGCTCTGTGCCGCAGCCGCGTCGGCACGGTATTCGTAGGACCGTCCACGGGCTGCGAACGTGGGCGCGATGGCGAAGCGGATGAGCGCGTGCACCGGCCAGAACAAGAGCCAGCCGATGAGGCGGACGAGACCGGAGCGGAACCCCTGGACCCAGAGCGCCACGGACTGAGCCAGGACCAGGGGCAGCGCCGCCGCCCAGACGAGGCGTTGCCCGACCGGATGGCCCGCGTGCCAATGATGAAGCTCGTGGCAGAGGACGCCCGCAAGCTCATCGTCGTCAAGCAGGTCGAGGAGGCCGCGCGTCAGGACAATGACGCGCATCTGTGCCCACGCGCCCGGATCGAGCGTGTCCTTGATGAGCACACGCGGGAGCGTATCGATGTCAAAAAGCAACGTCTCGGCCGCAGCGGTGAGTAGGCGCGTCACGCGCTCGTCCTCCTGCCAGGCCAGGCGACGATAGCCCCTGCGCGTGAGAAGCCAGGGCTCGACGACATAGATGGCGATGGTCACTATGACAGTGAACACGAGCCCGGTCCACACCTCGGTCTTGATCACGTCGGGGGCTGCGAGCACGCTGCCTCCATAGACGACGCTGACACCGCCGACCGCACCCGCGAGGGCACCCGCACCGGCGGCAGCGAGCGCCACGGCTCCATCAATACCTGCCCAGAACGGGCCTGGGGTCGCGTAGGCAGAGAGGGTGTTGTGCAGGGTGACGAGCGTCGCCCCTGCGCCGAGGAGTGCGCCAAGAGCCGCTAATTCGACGGCCGCCGCGAGCCCTGTCCAGGCCGCGAGAAGGGCCAGGACCAGCGCGCCTCTATAGGTGACGAGGCCTCCCCAGACAGCGTGCCAGAGGGTGTGTTCGTAGGGCCGTACCTCCCCGGTGGCGGCATTCGTGCGCTTGTCTCTGTCGGTGGATGTGCTCATGAGATGTCCTCCTTCGTGATGCGGATGAGGGCGTGACGGCGACTGGGGCGCGCACGGACAACCCGCAGCGCCACGCGCCCCACCCCCAGCTCGCGGAGTGTCCCCGGCGAGATCGTGTAGGTCTGGCCCCGCCGGTAGCTGCCCCGGGTCGTCTCGCCGGTCGCGTAGTCGATGGTGTTGCTCACCTCGACGGTGGGCATGGTCCCGAACTGAGCGGCCAGGGTCTCGGCATCGGTCCCGGACACGCGGTGGGCAATCACGACCCCGGCCCCCAGCAGGGTGTGGAGGAGCGCGGGGCTCTCAGGGAGAAACTGCGTGCTCGCGACGACCGTTAGCTTGGCTTCGCGCCCTTGGAGCATGAGATCGGTCATCTGCGCTGGCTCATTCAGCGCGGCGAACTCGTCGATGACCAGGAGGCAGGGAATGAGGTCTGGCCGCCGCAACCGCAGGCGTCGGTCGGCAAGTTGTTTCCAGTGCTGGACTATCACGCGCCCCAGTAACTCCACATCGGCCGGGCTGGCCAGCGTGGGTAATGATAGGTAGGTGAGGGATGGCTGAGCCATGATCTCGTCCCAGTCGAGCGCGGGTCGGTGGCGCAGGAGATCACCGAACGCACCCTGGTCGAGGGCCTCCAACCGCTTTTGTATGCCAACATGACCCTCCTGGATGACGCGCGCGTGCGTGGCCGCGTCGCGCAGCGCTTGGAGGCGTGCCTGGTGATCGATCCCGTCCGCTGGGGTGTCGTCCTTGACCACAGGTGTGGCGGGCGCCACAGCTGGCTCTGCCCCGTCCACTCTCCTCGTTCGACCCCGTGCCTGTGCGGCGCGGGCAAGCTTGCCCGCAGACGCCTGGTCGAACGACGCCGTAATCGCGGCGAGCGTGACCGGCTGGCCAGCGGCATGCAGCGCGGCGACGATAGCGGTCACGGCCACCATGGCCACCTGTTGATAGACGCTGGCAACCCCGGTATAGTCGAAGGCCCCGACGAGTGCATTGGCGACCTCGGACGGCGTGCCCACGCACGGGTCGTACCCGTATGTATCCGGGTCGGAGCGGTCGAAGATAGTCAAGGGCACATTGTGTTGCGCCGCGAGCGTGCCGACGGACGTGGCCATCACACCGCTTCCCTTGAGATCGAGCACCACGACGCACCAGCCGAGACGGAGCGACTCAGAGATCAAGCGGATGAGGGTCGTTGATTTCCCCGTCCCCGCCAGACCGGCGACGAGCACGCTCGCTTCGCCCCGCAGGTCGATCACGACTGCTCTTCCAGCATCGTCACCGCCCAGACGGATCGCCTCGGACGAGCCGTCTGTCGTCGATCCTGGTAGTGCGGTAGTGGACAGGTCAAAGAGGTCATCTGTCGTAGTCGCAGAAGGAGCAGGACTCGACAAATGGCTACTGACGGATGCCAGCACCTGGAGGACGAGTGGCCCTAGCAGCATTTCCGCAGCGATACTGGCCACAAGCGACCCATGTGGGCCGTGCAGGAACTGACCCGGCCATGCCCATGCGACGCGCGGTGCGACGTAGACACAGGCCAGCCCCGTGATGAGTGACCATCCCCAACGGGAGGAGATGGGAGTGTGGCGGGCGTCCCACACGGTCTGCGTGGCGATCGCCCCCAGGACGATGCCGGGGGTGACGAGCGCCACGCTCGCCACGAAGAGGCACGTTCCACGTTCCCATCGCGCGGACACGGGCGGCCAGAGGGGTGTACGGGTTGTCGTCATCGTTCCCATCCTTTCACCGTGATGAAGTCGTCGGCCCCGAGCGTGCGGACGAGGATACGGACCCGCTCGACCGTGGCCGGGAGTACCCACCACCAGACAGCCGAGACGTGCTCGTCGTCGGGGTAGGCGTCGTACATGCGGGCGTAGGCGTCCACAACGCTCTTAATCTCGCGCGTCCGTTTCGGCGTGAGATCGAGTTCGAGCGCCACGCGCTCAGCGCCGTCGGCGCGCGAGAGGACCAGGATCCCGTCGGGAATGCGGGGACAGCGGGTGAGCGTGCCCTCGCGCAGCGCACGCAATTCGGCGGCGCGGAACTCGCGCTCGGTGATGAGGGTGTTTCCCGGGTGGTCGCGGAGCACCCGCTCCGTCAGGTCGACGACCGCCAAGCTATGCGGCACGGCGTGCGGCACAAGCCGCGCGGGACCAACCCCCACGGCGGCGAGCTGGGCCCCCTGCATGGTGACCCGGATAACCGCCGGATGCCGGTAATGGGTGAGGTCACGGCGGATGAGCTTTAACCTCTCCAGCGCACGTAGTCGGCGATAGGCCGCCCAGGGACTGCCGAAGAAACGGGCCTCGACTTGGTCCGCAGTTACGAGGCCGTGGCGCGTGATCCAGCGCACGATGTCCTCATCGCGCGTCGTGACCACGGGCACGGTTGGCGTGCGGTTCTCCCGGTGCCCCTGGACGGATGGTTCTGCGTACTCCATGTCTCACCTCCAAGATGCTGAGGCGTGCGTAGCGCCTATGACGCTACGAGAGGGGATGATCTGTCGCGGATCAGCGGCAGAGATGCGCCGGCGATGGTAGGACCGGCAGGGTGGTGGCCGGAGGTATAGTCAGATCTGGGGCGCGCGAGGGGGTGGATCACGTGTCGACGACGAGCGAGAAGGTCCCAATGTCCGACACACTCCACCGGTCAAGGACGACATTCACTGCAAAACGGGCATGCAGCGTCGCGGCCAGCAGTTCGTAGGCGGGGTCGGCGGAGCACACGACCAACGTGCGGATAGATGGTCGGTCGAGCGCCGTTTCATAGGCAGTCAGCGGTAGCTCAGTGATGGTGGAACATTTGATGCCACCGTGCAGTCGGGCCCCATCGTGCACGTCGACAATGGTACAGCCCGCACACTGCAATGCGATGCGCAGGGCAGCGGGATGACCAAGTGGGAGATAGGCGGTGCAGTCGATGAGCGGACCGTGCTGTAGGAGGCGGGCAACGAGTCCGTGTACGTAGGCCCGGTAGTCGGGCGCTTCGGGTAGGGGCGTGCTCGCAAAGTCAAGAAAGGCTGCGGTTCCATGCAAGGTGGTCATTGACGTGAACCTCCTGTCTAAAGCCTGTTATGAACTTCCGCTATCATTAAAGCAACCGTTTTGCCTTAAATGATGCGACTACGCTTGAAGTGAGTCGAAAAGGCGCATCCGCAGGCCAAGGTCGTCGTGCATCGGCTTGTCAGATAGCAGTGAATAGGCTCAGGAGTTCCTCTCGTCGCTTCGATGCTTTCCATCTTAACGATCCGTCGCGATTGTGGCAGAAAAGTGCATAACAGGCTCTAGGTCTCTACCGTCCAGCGCTGAGGCGTACACGTGGCACCCTCGGCCTGCTGTTGAACGGGATTGTAGTGCTCAGGAACCAGATGCCGCTACGGCCTACATGCCATGCCATAATTTGCTTAGCTGGCATGATGCCTGGCATGGAAACGGCATGTCGGCATTTGCAGGCGGCATGGCGTTTTTGAACATCGACATCACGGTCTATAGGCGTGGTGAGGAGGAGATACATGTCCACGGGGACAACTGGGACACCGTCAGCGGCAACGACGGGGATGGATCCTGGGCCGGTGGCGCGAGCGCTGCAAGATATTGCGGCCGAGAATAAATTGAGGCAGAAAGACTTCGTGGGTGAGCTCTCACAATACACCGTTTCGCGGTATTGGACTGGTACGCGGCGCAGGATGGAACCCGAGACAGAGCGAAAGTTCACGACCGTGCTGGAGGCGTACGATGTGCCGGGCAACGCCCTTCGGCGCTTCAGGAGGGCGTGTGCTGCCGCTCGTAGGAGCAAACCGGGCCGGGAACCCAAGATGTCCTCACTCGATCAGCGCATCCTGCACGATCGCCTATGGGTATTTCAACAACAAGACGATGCCTACAAATGGATAGAGAGGTATATCGAGCCGCACACGGTGGAGCAGTGCACGCTCGTGCAATTCAGCTGCACGAGCGCCCGATCTCTCCTGGGAACAGTGCTGAGGAAAAACGCACGGGTGACGCTATGACCAGCGGGGAGATACGGATCGGTGACCCGATTCAGGTCGCGTTGCCAGCGGAACCGCACCGCGTGTTGGAGCCCGTCTGAGATGTGCGTCCGCGCCGTTGGGAGAAGCCCCGGTGGCGCGGACGTGTGCTCCGTCCCGTGTCGCCGATCGCGCGGCTGCCGCATGCCCGGTGTCGGCGACGGGCGATACGGTCCATGTGCCTGGGCCGTTGCGATCATCCACGCATGGTCATCGCAGCAAACAGGATGCGGGCCACCCAGGGCGCGGCGGTGACCTGGTAGACGACGGCATGGCAGAGCGCCGGTTGGCATAATAGGGAGGTTGTTGACTGTGCGCGCCGCGCAAGCGCGTGTATTAGTATGAGGGCATACGTGGGGTGGGGACATCATCTCGCACCTGACGATGAGGAGACGCGATCAGCATGACTGCTTCCGGTGCAGTTCAGGGCGCTCCAGCCCCGATCATGCCGCCACGCCGCTGGCGGCCCACCCGGCACACGGTCGCGGTCCTGGCCGTGGCCTACTGGATCTATGTCGTCAATGGTGTGCTCAATAGTGAACTTGGTCCGTCGCTGCCCGGTATGGTCCAGTCCTTCCACATCGATCTGGCGACCGCGGGGACGATCTTCACGACGCAGTTCATCGGCTATCTGCTCGGCGCCCTGGGGAGTGGGATCGTGGCCGATCGCTGGGGCTACCAGCGCGTCATGATCCTGGCGGCGGTGCTCACGGCCCTGGGGACGGCAGGGACCGCCTGGGCGGGAACCTGGCTGACCGCCATCGCGCTCACGGGGGCAGCCGGCGTCGGCTTCGGTGTGACGGACTCGCTCTGCAACGCCGTCGTGGCAGCCCAGGTCCCGAGCGAAGGCGGGGTCGCTCTGAACCTGTTGCATACCTTCTTCGGTGTGGGGGCGCTGCTCGGGCCGCTCCTGGTGGGGTTATTCCTGGCCACGGCGGCCGGATGGCACGCCATGTTTCTGGTCACCGGCGTTCTCGCGCTGTCCTGCGTGGGGTGCATTATGGCCGCGCGCATCCCGCCCCCGCCGCACCTCGCAGCGTCGGACGGTGCGCACGCCGCCCCCCGTGCCGGACAGGCGACTCCTGATCCGGTTGGGCGCGGGGCCTGGGTCGGCCGTCATCTCTGGCTGCTCATTGGGCTGCTGTTCCTGTTCGTGGGCATGGAACAGGTGATTGGGGGGTGGAGTACGACCTATCTCAACCGGGCGCTTGGTGCGCACCTGGACGTGGCGGCACGCAGTGTCGCCCTTTACTGGGCCGCCGTGACCCTCGGCCGCCTGGTCGCCAGCCTCCTCGCCGTGCGTCTCTCCAACGAGCGTTTGCTCGGGGGGAGCGTCATCGTGGCCCTCGCGGCGCTTGTGGCGCTGGCGACGGCGGGCACGATCGGTCCGGCGCTGCTCGCCCTGGCTGTGGTCGGTCTGGGCTTTGCGCCTATCTACCCCACGATTATGGCGATCGCCGCGCGTGCGTATCCGCGTCGCTTCGCCACGCTGGCTGGTCTCATCACGGCGGCCGGCGGACTGGGTGGGGCGATCTTCCCCTGGCTCGGCGGGCTTGTGGGGCAGACCTGGGGGCTGCACGCGACCATCTGGCTCAGTGCCGGTATCGCGCTGACGCTGCTGATCCTGTTCCTCGGCTTGCTTGGTCACGGTGCGGGACGGGACGACCGCGTGACCGGAGAACCACAATGACCATGACCCGGATCGTGGTCACGGACACGCTTGGTCCACCTCCCCCGACGGTGCGGGAGGTGTGCTCTGGTGCCCGCGACAGGGCCTCCCACGATAAGCGCCACATCCTGTCAGCAGGTGACCGTTGTGCTGTGGGAACGCCCCGGTGTGGCACCCGGCACGGTCGATGTGTGCGTGACGGTGACCGTGCCAGGGTCGCTCACGCTATGCTCGTGGCTGTGGTCCACCGTATGGCCGTGATAGGGGTCATGAGTGATAGGGGGGTGCTATGGACACGATAGGGACCCGACCCATCATGCTCGTCGCCTCACAACACGCGTGGGACGACTGGCTTGCGACCCACCATGCCGCGTCGCAGGGTGTCTGGCTGAAGATCGCCAAGAAAGGGACGGACACCCCCTCGGTATCATATGCGGAGGCCCTCGACAGCGCGCTGTGCTACGGCTGGATCGACGGGCAGAAGAAAGCCTATGATGACCGGTTCTGGCTCCAAATGTTCACGCCTCGTCGGCTCAAGAGTGGGTGGTCCAGGATCAACACGGAGAAGGCCATGCAGCTGATCGCGTCCGGCAGAATGACGTCGGCCGGGCAGCGGGAGATTGACGCGGCCAAGACGGATGGTCGCTGGGACGCGGCGTACAGCGCACAGCGCACAGCGCACGTTCACCCCTCCGGATGACTTTCAACAGGCGTTGGATCGACACCTCCAGGCGAAAGAGTTCTTCGACACGCTTAACCGGGCCAATCGCTACGCCATCTGTTATCGCATCGAAACCGCGAAGAAGCCGGACACGAGACGGGTCCGCATTGACCACTTCATTGCCATGCTGGAGCGCAAGGAAAAGCTCCACCCCTAGCCGATGTGAAGCGCCTACTGTTTCCACGATGACCCGTCGTCGCCGTAGAGAGGATGTCGTTGTGGCCTGGCGGGCGAGGGGAATGGACGGAGCGTCGTGTCACGCAGTGGGTACCTGTCATGCATAGATCAAGTAAAACTAGACCTATGCATGACGTTGACACGCACCGTGCGCGATTCGCGGCTCGTTATGACGATCGACGACGGGCGGAGCGCGATTCACACCGAGGATCTGCCGTCATGGGTGACGTTTTTCGTGGCTCGATGATGTGCGTCGCGGCCATGCGATCGAGTCAAGGCGGTTCCGGGCCGGCCGACGGCACCATCTACCAGGCAATCATCGGACCATTAACCGTAGGGGCTTGATTTGTCATTCGAAACAGACGATAATTGTTAGTAATGAATGACACGACGTTTCCCGACTATACGGCGCTCTATGCCCAGGCCTCCGCCCAGGCGGGCTATTTCACGACGACTCAAGCGCGGGCGCATGGCGTCAGCTGGCGGGCGCTCGCGCATCACGCGGCGCGGGGACGGTTCTGGCGTCTACGGCGTGGCCTGTACCGCTTTCGCGATTATCCGTCGTCGCCCCATGAAGAGGTCGTCGCGGCCTGGCTCGCTATTGGAGTGGAACGAAGCGTCGTCTCGCACGACACAGCGCTCGATCTCTATGATCTGACAGACCTGATTCCCTCGTCCGTCCATTTGATCGTGCCGCGCGCGCAACGCGGGCTGCATCCACCGCAGGGAGTAACGCTGCATACGACGACGCATCCCCTTGGCGATGACGAGGTCACGATCCGGGAGGGTATGCGGCTGACGACCCCGGAGCGCACACTCCTCGACCTCGCCGAGGCCGACACCACCTTGGAGCACGTCGAGCGTGGTATCCAGGCGGCGGTGGCCCGTGGGTGGCTTGATGTGACTCATCTCCAGCGCGCGGCAAAGGAGCGTGGGCCACGCGTGGCGCGCGTGGTCGCGGCAGCGCTTGACGCCGAGGAGAGGTCGGCGTGAAATATCCGACGCCGGACCGGTTCCGCACCGCGCTCGAAGATCGCTTACGTGCGCGTGCGCGGGATCGTCAGCTTCCCGTCGCGCGCTTGCGTAAAGAGGTCGTGTTCGACCGCCTGCTGGCCCGCCTCCTTGTGGTCGCTCCCGACCGCTGGATTCTCAAAGGAGGTCTGGCGCTTGACTACCGCTTAGGTGAGCGGGCGCGCACGACCAAAGACATGGATGTGGGGCGTCAGGATACCGTAGAAGCGTCAACCAGGGACCTCATGGCGGCCGCCCAGCTTGATGGGGGTGATTATTTCGTCTACACGGTCGAGGCAACCGATGCGCTGGCCGCGCTGGAGGAAGGGGCAGCGGTGCGGTACCGTGTGCAGGCTGATCTTGCCGGTCGACTCTTCGAACGGGCGGTGATCGACGTGGGCTTTGATGCGCCCTTCGTTCACCCCGTGGAGTATGTGCGTGGGCCGGACCTGCTGGCCTTTGCCGACCTCGCTCCGGTCGCGGTGCCGACGATCCCACTTGCCTATCATGTGGCGGAGAAGGTGCATGCCTACAGTCGGCAATATGGCCCGGGAGGTCGCCCATCCACCCGTGTGAAGGACCTGATCGACCTTGCCCTGATTGCCGCCACGAGCCTACTGACGTATGGGGCCGTGCGTGCCGCTCTGGAGTGGACCTTCACCCGGCGGGCGACGCATCCCCTGCCGTTGTCGTTGCCCGTGCCGCCGTCCGGATGGGCAGCATCGTATGCGACGATCGCACGCGAGATTGGGTTGGACACCGCGATGGCGGTGGGATATAGCCGGGCCGCTCTGTGTCTCGATCCCGTTCTCGGTGGGACCGGTCAGTCCGCGCTGACCTGGCAACCTGACGCAGGCTTGTGGACGCTACCACACGAATAACCGGGAATGCCCCCACGTAGCGTAAAGAGAGGCTGGTTGGTGGACACTGATTTCGGCCCTACATTTTTGCAATATTTTTGCAAGGACAGGACGAGATGGGGGGATAACCGACGGTAGGAGCAGCCCCCCTGGTGAGCGTGAATTGGGCCTGCCGATAGGCCGCGAGAGGGGGCAAAATGCTTCAAGAACTCTCTTTGGATCAGAAGGTTGCAGGTTCGAATCCTGCCCGCCCAGCCATTTCTCTCCCCCAAACCCCGCTTTTGGGCACAAAAAAAGAAGGAGGGCTGCATTTCGTGCAGCCCTCCTTTTCTACGGGTCTCACGGCGACCACCAAACGACCACAAAATCTCACGATCCCTTGCGGGCGTCCCGTCCCTTATCCTCCTTCGGCCCGAACAAAACGCCGCCCATCTTGTCCGCGACCTCGACCCGGTGCGCGGCCAGGACGTGCCCGTAGATCCCGAGCGTGATGGAGATGTCGCGGTGCCCAACGGCTTCGCTCAGGGCCTTGATGTTGACCCCGGCCGCCAGCCCCAGCGTGACGTAGGTGTGGCGCTGATCATGGGCACGCCTGCTTTCTATGGTGGACCCTTTTGTCAAGACACTGGGGAGGGGGACTTTAAGGTGGAGACCTCTCCTTTCTCCCGCCGGCTGGCGGAGCTGTGTAGCTTGTCGTTGGTGTGTGGGGTCGCAACCGGGGCGA
>JAABUL010003661.1_pt1 | contig 22309 bp, 21 predicted proteins | sample 5559151 | NCBI WGS metagenome assembly JAABUL01 (sample SAMN10711876, study PRJNA513368) | rock metagenome | isolation source: Antarctica rocks | place: Antarctica: Victoria Land, Pudding Butte sud | reverse complement strand
CCGGAGGTCGGCCGCGGCTGCGGCGGGCGCGGCATCATCCATGGCTTCGAGCTGCTGGAGAAGCTGGGCTTCCACGAGTGGGGGTTCGACTATGTTCTGCTCGACTTCCTGGGCGACGTGGTGTGCGGCGGGTTCGGGCTGCCGATCGCGCGGGACATGTGCCAGAAGGTGATCGTCGTCGGCAGCAACGATCTGCAGTCGCTGTATGTGGCCAACAACGTCTGCTCGGCGGTGGATTACTTCCGGCGCCTGGGCGGCAATGTCGGCGTGGCCGGCATGGTCATCAACAAGGATGACGGCACCGGCGAGGCGCATGCGTTTGCCGAGGCGGTGGGCATTCCGGTGCTGGCGGCGATCCCGGCCAACGAGGACATCCGGCGCAAGTCGGCCAACTACGAGATCGTCGGCAAGCCCGGCGGCGAGTGGGCGTCGCTGTTCGAGGCGCTGGCCGAGCAGGTGGCGTCGGCGCCGCCGCTGCGGCCGTCGCCGTTGAGCCAGGACGGGCTGCTGGGGCTGTTCAAGGGCGAGGCGGTGGGCCGCGGCGTCGCGCTGACGCCGGCGACCGAGGCCGACATGTGCGCGGCCACCGTGCGGACGCGGCCGTCGCTCGAAATCGTCTACGAGGGCGCATAGGCATGGATGGCGGCTGCCACGGCGGGCGGGAGACGTTGCAGGCGGCGGCGCGTGCGGCCGGCAAGAGCGCGGTGCTCGACCGGCTGGCCAGCGACTATCCGCAGGGGCCGCACGACCAGCCGCAATCGATGTGCCCGGCGTTCGGGTCGTTGCGGGTGGGGCTGCGCATGCGCCGGGTCGCGACGATTTTGTGCGGGTCGGCCTGTTGCGTCTACGGATTGACGTTCACCTCGCACTTCTACGGGGCGCGGCGGACGGTCGGCTACGTGCCGTTCAACTCGGAGACGCTGGTGCGCGGCCAGCTCTACGAGGACATCCGCGACGCGGTTTATGCGATCGCCAAGCCCGCGGATTACGACGCGGTGGTCGTGATCAATTTATGCGTGCCGACGGCGTCCGGCGTGCCGCTGGACCGGCTGCCGAAGCAGATCGACGGCGTGCGGGTGATCGGGATCGACGTGCCGGGGTTCGGCGTGCCGACGCACGCGGAGGCCAAGGACGTGCTGGCCGGGGCGATGCTGCGGTTCGCGCGGCTGGAGGCCGAGCAGGGCCCGGTGGCGCGGCCGCGGGTTGCGCAGGAGTTGCCGACGATCGCCCTGCTGGGCGAGGTGTTCCCGGCCGATCCGCCGGGGGTGGGCGCGCTGCTGGCGCCGATGGGGCTGGCGCTGGCGCCGCCGACGCCGGCGCGCGAGTGGCGCGACCTGTATGGCGCGCTCGACTGCGCCGCGGTCGCGGCGGTGCATCCGTTCTATACGTCGGCGATCCGCGAGTTTGCGGCGGCCGGGCGGCCGGTGGTGGGCTCGGGGCCGGTGGGCGTCGAGGGCACGGCGGCTTGGCTCGACGCGATCGGTGGGGCGACCGGGCTGTCGGCGGACGCGGCCAAGGCGCGGGCGCTGCCGGCAATCCGCGCGGCGCTGGCGGCGGCACCGGTCAATGCCCGGATCACGGTCTCGGGCTACGAGGGTTCGGAGTTGCTGGCAGCCCGGCTGTTGATCGAGGCCGGCGCCGAGATCCCCTATGTCAGCACGGCGTGCCCTCGCACGGAGTGGGCCGAGCCGGACCTGCAATGGCTCGAGGCGCATGGCGCGCACGTGCAGTTCCGCGCCTCGCTCGAGCAGGATTTACAGGCGATGCTGGAGGTCAAGCCGGACCTGGCGGTGGGCACCACGCCGCTGGTGCAGAAGGCCAAGGAGTTGGGCATCCCGGCGCTGTATTTCACCAACATGGTCTCGGCCCGGCCGCTGTTCGGCCCGGCGGGCGCCGGCGCGCTGGCGGCGATCGTGGCGGCGCAGACGCGCAACGCGCCGCGGTTCTCGCGCATGGTCTCGTTCTTCGAGGGTGTCGGCAGCGGCGAGGCGGCGGGCTATGGCACGGTCGGCGTGCCGTCGGAGCCGGCGGGCTTCCGTGACCGCCAGCGCAAGCAGCGGGCACAACGGGCCAAGGCCGTCGAAGCGGTAGGCACCTAGAGGATGCTGGTGCTCGATCACGACCGGGCCGGCGGCTACTGGGGCGCGGTGTACGCGTTCACGGCGATCCGCGGCTTGCGGGTCATCATCGACGGGCCGGTGGGTTGCGAGAACCTGCCAGTGACGGCGGTGCTGCACTACACGGACGGGTTGCCGCCGCATGAGCTGCCGGTGGTGGTGACCGGGTTGTCGGAAGACAATCTGTCGATGAACGGCACCGAAGGCGCGATGAAGCGCGCTGCGGCGACGCAGGATCCGGACCTGCCGGCGGTGGTGGTCACGGGCAGCATCGCCGAGATGATCGGCGGCGGCGTCACGCCGGAGGGCAGCAACCTGCTGCGCTTCATCCCGCGCACGATCGACGAGGACCAGTGGCAGGCGGCCGACCGGGCGATCTATTGGCTGTGGACCGAGTTCGGGCAGAAGCGGGCGAAGAAGACGCGCGTCCGCAAAGAGGGCGAGGCGCCGCGGGTCAACATCATCGGGCCGATCTACGGCACGTTCAACATGCCGTCGGACCTGGCGGAGATTCGCCGGCTGGTCGAGGGCATCGGCTGCGAGATCAACCTGGTGTTCCCGCTGGGCTCGCATATCGACGAGGTGGCGCGGCTGCCGGAGGCCGACGTCAACATCTGCCTGTATCGCGAGTTCGGCCGCATGCTGTGCGAGGAGTTGGACCGGCCGTATCTGCAGGCGCCGATCGGGCTGTTCGCGACCACCAATTTCCTGCGCGCGCTGGGCGAGCTGACCGGGCTCGATCCGGAGCCGTTCATCGAGCGCGAGAAGCACTCGACGATCAAGCCGGTGTGGGATTTGTGGCGCAGCGTGACGCAGGATTTCTTCTCCAGCGCCTCGTTCGCGGTGGTGGCGACTAAGACCTACGAGCACGGGCTGGTCGGGTTCCTCGAGGGCGAGTTGGGCCTTCCCTGCACGTTTCATTTCGCGCGCTCGGCGGGCGAGAAGCCGGACAATGCGGCTGTGCGCGAGGCGCTGCGGACCAAGCCACCGTTCATCCTCTACGGGTCCTACAACGAGCGCATGTATGCGGCCGAACTCGGGACACGCTGCCAGTACATTCCGGCGTCGTTCCCCGGCGCGGTGATCCGGCGGCATACCGGCACGCCGTTCATGGGCTACGCGGGCGCGACCTACATCGTGCAGGAGTTCTGCAATGCGCTGTTCGACGCGCTATTCCACATCCTGCCGCTGTCGTCCGACATGGACCGGGTGGACCCGACGCCGGTGGCGCAGGGGGAGTGGAATGCGGCACCCTGGGACGAGGCGGCGGTGGCGCTGCTCGACGAGTACGTCGAGCGCGAGCCGTTCCTGGTGCGGATCTCGGCGGCCAAGCGGTTCCGGGATCGGATCGAACAGGATGCGCGGGCGGCACGAGAGGGGCGGATCAGCGCCGTCCGGGTGCAGCGCTCGCTCGCAGAACTCGTGGGGCAGGCCGCATGACCGGTCTGTTCGCAGCGATGGCCGGGCTCTTCTTGCGGGAGAGTTCGGTGCAGACCCGGGGCGGCGGTCGCCACGGGGATCCTCTGCCGCGCGGGGCGTGCGCGGTGACCCTGGTACGGAGGTACCCCTAACATGTCGGACGTCCAACTTCGAACAGGCTCGACATCGGGCCTAACTGACTCGGAGGCGCGTGAGTTCCACAGCATCTTCGTGACGAGCTTCCTCGTGTTCACGGCGATCGCGGTGGTTGCGCACATCCTGGTCTGGTTCTGGCGCCCCTGGCTGCCCGGACCGAACGGCTACACCACGTCCATGCTGATGGACGGCGTGTCGGCTGCCACTTCGTTCTTGGCATAGGAGGCACGACCATGTGGCGTGTTTGGCTACTTTTCGATCCCCGCCGTGCCCTCGTGGCGCTGTTCACCTTCCTCTTCGTCCTGGCGCTCCTGATCCACTTCATCCTGCTCAGCACGAGCCGGTTCAATTGGCTCGAGGGGCAACAGCGGGCGGGCGCGATGTCGCAGATGTCGCCGCTGCCCGGAGGCCAGGCGGCTCCCGTCGCGCCGCCTCGTTAGCACGACCTGCTTGGTGGCGAGGGCGGGCCCGACCGGGTTCGCTCCAGCCACCAAGCGTCATCGGAGATCGCTGCCATGGCTATGCTGTCCTTCGAGGAAAAATACCGCGTCCGGGGCGGCACCCTGGTCGGCGGTGATCTGTTCGACTTTTGGGTCGGCCCGTTCTACGTCGGTTTCTTCGGCGTCACGACCATCTTTTTCAGCCTGATCGGGACGTTGCTGATTTTCTACGGCGCGGCCATCGGGCCGACCTGGAATCCCTGGGCGATCAACATTCCGCCGCCGGACATCTCGGTCGGCCTCGGCTTCGCGCCGCTGCGGGAAGGCGGGCTGTGGCAGATCATCACGATCTGCGCGATCGGCGCCTTTGTCTCGTGGGCGCTGCGGCAGGCGGAGATCTCGCGCAAGCTGGGCATGGGCTACCACGTGCCGGTCGCCTTCAGCGTCGCGATCTTCGCGTATATCTCGCTGGTGGTGATCCGTCCGGTGCTGCTCGGCGCGTGGGGGCACGCGTTCCCCTACGGGATCCTGAGCCATCTCGATTGGGTGTCCAACACCGGCTACCAATACCTGCACTTCCATTACAACCCGGCGCACATGCTGGCGGTGAGCTTCTTCTTCACCACCGTGCTCGCACTCTCCATGCATGGCGGGCTGGTGCTGTCGGCCGTCAACGTGCCGAAGGGCGAGGCGGTCAAGACGGCCGAGCACGAGAACACGTTCTTCCGCGACACGATTGGTTGGTCCATCGGAACTTTGGGCGTGCACCGGCTGGGGCTGTTCCTGGCGCTGTCGGCCGGGTTCTGGAGCGCAGTGTGCATCATCATCAGCGGCCCGTTCTGGACCCGTGGCTGGCCGGAATGGTGGGGTTGGTGGCTCAACCTGCCGATTTGGCGCTGACGGGGGACGGGAGGTAACGATGGCACAATATCAGAACATCTTCACCCGCATTCAGGTGCGCGGACCCGCCTATGCCGGCGTGCCGCTCAACACGACGGGCTGGCCGCGGGCCGGCAAGCCCTTCTTCCTGCACCTGTTCGGCAAGATTGGGGACGCGCAGGTCGGGCCGATCTATCTCGGCGTGACCGGGTTGGCCTCGATCATGTTCGGGCTGGCGGCGTTCGAGATCATCGGCCTGAACATGTGGGCCTCGGTGAACTGGGACATCGTGCAGTTCATCCGGCAGCTGCCGTGGCTGGCGCTCGAGCCGCCGGCGCCGGGTCTGGGCATCGCGCTGTTCCCGCCGCTGGCCCAGGGCGGCTGGTGGTTGATGGCCGGGTTCTTCCTGACCATCTCGATCCTGCTGTGGTGGGTGCGGATCTATACCAGGGCGCGCGCGCTCGGCATGGGCACCCATGTCGCCTGGGCGTTCGCGGCGGCGATCTGGCTTTATCTCGTGGTCGGCTTCATCCGTCCGCTGCTGATGGGCAGCTGGGGCGAGGCGGTGCCGTTCGGCATCTTCCCGCACCTGGACTGGACCGCCTCGCTGTCGATCCGATACGGAAACTTGTTCTACAACCCGTTCCACATGCTCTCGATCGTGTTCCTGTATGGCGCGACGCTGCTGTTCGCGATGCACGCCGCGACGGTGCTGGCGACCACGCGGTTCGGCGCCGAGCGCGAGGTCGAGCAGATCCTGGACCGGGGCACGGCGTTCGAGCGCGGCGCGTTGTTCTGGCGCTGGACGATGGGCTTCTGCGCCTCGGCGGAATCGATTCATCGCTGGGCCTGGTGGTTCGCGGTGCTGTGCCCGATCACCGGCGGGATCGGCATCCTGCTGACCGGCACGGTGGTGGACAATTGGTATCTCTGGGGCGTCAAGCACTCGATCGTGCCGTCCTACCCGAACATGTGGGGCCCGGTGGTCGATCCGTTGCTTTCGGGCGCGGCGGGCGGGGTGGTGCGATGAGCAGCGGTCTAGAGGAGAAGCTCGGGACCAAGCTCGGGCCGAAGATCGGGGTCGTGCCGGCGCTGATCGGCGTCGGCGTGGTGGCCGCGGCGCTGCTGACGGTGGTGATGATCACGAGCTTCGACCGGCCGCCTGTCCAGACCATCCAGCGCGGCTTCCGCGGCGTGGCGATGGGCCTGGTGTATAATCCGCGCGAGGTGAAGGCGTATCTGGCGGCCAACCAGGTGCCGGCATCGCTACCGCAGCTGCCGGCGGCCGGGCCGAAGGCGGGCGCGGTCTACAAGAACGTGCAGGTGCTGCAGGATTTGAGCGTGGGCCAGTTCATCCGGCTGATGGCGTCCATCACCCAATGGGTGGCGCCGCAGGGGGGCTGCGCTTACTGCCACAACACCGCCAACATGGCCGAGGACAGCGTCTATACCAAAGTCGTCGCCCGCAAGATGATCCAGATGGTGCAGCACATCAACGCCGACTGGAAGCCGCACGTGGCCGCCACCGGCGTCACCTGCTACACCTGCCACCGGGGCAACCCGGTGCCGCAGAACGTCTGGTTCAACGACCCGCTGGCGGTGCGCTTCAACGGCATGGCCGAGACCGATACCGGGCAGAACCATCCGAGTGCCGCGATCGGCAACAGCTCGCTGCCCTACGACCCGTTCACGCCCTTCCTGCAGAACGCCGAGAACATCCGGGTGCAGTCCGAGGTCGCGCTACCGGGGACCGACCGGCACTCGATCAAGGAGACGGAGTGGACCTACGCGCTGATGGTGCACTTCTCGCAGTCGATGGGCGTCAACTGCACGTACTGCCACAATTCCCGCGCCTTCGGGGATTGGTCGCAGAGCACGCCGCAGCGGGTCACGGCCTGGCACGGCATCCGCATGGTGCGCGACGTCAACGACAACTACATGCAGTCGCTCCAAGGCGTGTTCCCAGCGGCCCGGCTGGGTCCGCACGCCGACGTCGCCAAAGTCAACTGCGCCACCTGCCATAACGGCGTCTACAAGCCGCTGTTCGGGGTCAGCATGGTGCAGACGTTCCCGGAGTTGCAGGGCCCGACGACCCCCTGAAGTGCGTTGCCTGCGCGTGGCCCGGCCTGCGATCGGGGGCTGGGCCATTCTTTTGTGCGCTCGGTCCATTGACAGCGCTGGCCTTGTTGGCAATTCAGGGGATGTGACCGCGCCTGGAGACCGTTAGATGGACAGCCTCGAACTCAACAAGGCCGCAGCCGCCGTGCTGGTGGCAGGGATTGCGTTCGTGGGATCCGGCCTGATCGGCAAGGCGCTGGTCAGCCCCGAGATGCCGGCCAAGACGCATATCGCGATCGCCATCCCGCAATCGGGCCCGGCCACGGCCACGGCCGCCGCGCCCGAGCCGCCGATCGGCGTGCTGCTCGCCTCGGCCGATGGGAGCCAGGGCGAGGCCTTGGTCAAGTCGCAAGGCTGCGTCGCCTGCCACAGCTTCAACCAGGGCGGCAAGGCCGGCGTCGGCCCCAACCTCTACGGCGTGATCGGCGGCGCACACGGGCACATGCAGGGCTACGACTACAGCAACGCGCTAAAATCCAAGCAGGGGCCGTGGACGTTCGCCGAGATGAACACCTGGCTCACCAAGCCCAGCGCCTACGCGCCAGGCACCAAGATGAGCTATGCGGGCTTCGCGGACCCGAAGAAACGCGCCGACATCATCGAGTATCTCCGCACCAACGCGGCGACGCCGGAGCCCAAGCCGCCGGTCGAGGCCGCATCGGCCCAGGTCACGCCGCCGAACCCGGCCACCGCGGGCGCCACGCCCTCGGGCATGCAGCCCAACGCCAATGCCGGCGGCGATGGCGGCCCGATCGAGACCCGGCTCGCCTCGGCCGATCCGAAGCTTGGCGAGGCCGATACCAAGAAGCTCGGCTGCGTCGCCTGTCATAGTTTCAACGAGGGCGGCAAGGCCGGCATCGGCCCCAACCTCTACGGCGTGGTCGGCGGCCCGCATGGCCATATGGAGGGTTATTCGTATTCGTCGGCCTTGAAGGCAAAGACCGGCCCGTGGACGTTCGCGGCGCTGGACGAGTGGCTGAAGAAGCCGGCGGCCTATGCGCCGGGCACGAAGATGACGTTTGCCGGCGTGGCCAATCCGAAGGAGCGGGCCGACGTGATCGACTATCTGCGCACCCTGGCGGCGAACCCCGAGCCGGTTCCCGGCAAATAGGGCTGCGCCCGGCTCCGACCCGGAGATAAAGGAGCGCTGACGATTGGAAGCCGGACGGACGAGGGAACGACCGTCCGTCTCTGGTTGCCAGCGCTCCTAGAGCATTTCCGATCAGGTGGAATCACCTGATCGGAAGTAATGCTCTTCTTATCAATGAGGTAGAGCACTACTCCCGAGCCAATCGGCTCGAGAAGTGCTCTAGATGCCTAGCCCTCTTTCGGCGCGTAGGCCACGCACCAGCCCTTCGGGTTGATGTTCCCGGAGACGATCTTGCACTGGTTGGGCGCGACCCAGTTGACGCATTTGTCGCACTCGTTGCCGTCCTTCGGCGTCTCCTGATACTGCACCGTCGCTGGCGGCAGCTTCTGATCCTGGGCCGAGGCCGTCCGGGCCGCCATAGCGGCGATGCCGACGCCGACCAACCCACGCAGTGCCGCGCGCCTATTCTTATCGACCATCCGTCTCACTCCCTACGGCACGTCCCGAGCAGGCGGGATAGCATGGTCAGGTTTCGTGCCCGCTGAATTCGACGCCGAACCGGCCTCCCGGCTCGGGTCGACGACTGATACGCGCGAAAAGCGAACAGGGTTGCCGGTCAGGCTGCCCGCTTCAAGCTCAATTGCGACCACACGGCCGAGAGCGCGTCGACGAGGTGGTCGATGTCGGCGTCGTTGTGCATAGGCGACGGCGTCAAGCGCAGCCGCTCGGTGCCGCGCGGCACCGTCGGGTAGTTGATGGGCTGCACGTAGATACCGTATTGGTCCATCAGCACGTCGCTGACCTGCTTGCAGCGGATGGGGTCGCCGACCATGACCGGGACGATGTGCGACGGGTTGCGCATATGCGGTACGCCGGCGGCGTCGAGCTTGGCGCGGAGCTGGGCGACGTTGCGCTGCTGGCCCTCGCGCTCGGTCGAGCTGCGCTTGAGGTGGCGGATCGCGGCCAATGCGCCGGCGGCGACCGCGGGCGGGATGGCGGTGGTGAAGATGAAGCCGGAGGCGTAGCTGCGCACGAAGTCGCACAGCGCGGCCGAGGCGGCGATGTAGCCGCCGACGACGCCGTAGCCCTTGGCCAGGGTGCCCTCGATCACGGTGATGCGGTGGGTCAGGCCCTCGCGCTCGGCGACGCCGCCGCCGCGCGGCCCGTAGAGGCCGACCGCGTGGACCTCGTCGAGGTAGGTCATGGCGCCGTGCCGCTCGGCGACGTCGCAGATCTCGGCGATCGGGGCGATGTCACCGTCCATCGAGTAGACGGATTCGAAGGCGACGATCTTGGGCGCGGCCGGGTCGAGCCGGGACAGCTTGCGGTCGAGGTCGGCCGGATCGTTGTGGCCGAACAGCACCTTGTCGGCGCGGCTGTGGCGGATGCCCTCGATCATGGAGGCGTGGTTCCAGGCGTCCGACAGGATGGTGCAACCGGGCAGGCGGCTGCCGAGCGTGGACAGCGCGGCCCAGTTGGCCATGTAACCGGAGTTGAACAGCAGAGCGGCTTCCTGCTGGTGCAGGTCGGCCAGCTCTTCCTCGAGCAGGATATGATAGTGGTTGGTCCCAGCGATATTGCGCGTGCCGCCGGCACCGGCGCCGCAGCGGTCGAGCGCCTCGTGCATGGCGGCGAGCACGATCGGGTGCTGGCCCATGCCGAGATAGTCGTTCGAGCACCACACCGTCACTTCGGAGCGGTCGCGATCCTTGGTGTAGGTCGCGCGCGGGAACTGGCCGGCCCGACGCTGCAGGTCGACGAAGACCCGGTAGTTGCCTTCACGGCGGAGTCCGTCGAGTTCCCGGCGGAAGAAGGTTTCGTATATCATGTGCTGCTCCCCCTGAGGTGGTAGCGGAACCCCGCTTGTCTAGCTTCGCTTGTCTTTCCGGGCCTGCGGATCGTCAGCGCCCAACTCCAGAGCCGTTCGAACGGGATCGGCAGCACCAGCATCCAGTGCTCCAGGACGGCCAGCGCCAGCATGGTGACGACGAAGGTCAGCCCGGCCGCGGCCGCTCCGGTCACCCCCGGCCGGCCGACCTCGGCGGCGAGCAGCGCCACCAGCACGGTACCGACCGTCACCGAGACCGGCATCAGCAGGTTCATCGGCTTCTCGTCCATGTAGCTCCGCAGATAGCGCAGATGCGGCGGCAGGAAGCTCTCGCCGAGGTTGCGCACGCCGAGGAACACGTTGAGCTTGGCGCTCTGGCGCATGCCCCACAGCACCATGAAGGTCCAGGTGCCGACCTGGTTGGGCGCGCCCCAGGTCGAAGCCAGGATCACCGCCGCCGTCACCAGGATCGCCAGCTCATGATAGAGGCAGGCGGCGACCCCGTCGCGAAAGCGCTGGCCGAGCGTCGCGTCCGGGCGGCAGCCGGTCCGCCGCGGCCCGGTGACGACGCCCATGAAGAAGCTCATCTCCTGCCAGCCCCAGGCCAGCACCGCGTAGGTGAAGGCGGCGTAGGTGCCTGCCAGCGAGGTGTCGTGCGCGCCCTCGTGCAGGCGCCACAGGCAGATTGCGAACACGGCCGTGCCGCCCAGCATGCTCCAGCGATAGGTATGCCGTGGCAGCAGATCGAGCACCAGAATCACGCCCGTGCTGAACCACCAGATGAAGAGGGCGTAGCCGGCAGCGGCCGCATCGACGGCCATGCTACCAAGCCGGCGCCATACGGACTTCGGCGCGTTCCTCGTTGCGCTTGACCGGCAGCAGGAACAGACGCGCGAACGTCGCCGCCGCGGCCACCGTCAGCCCGGCCTTCTTGACCCGGCCGACGATCCCGGTCCCGGCGGCCGCCTTGGCCACCGTGATCCGCCGCAGCCGCTCGAGCCCGGCGGCGAACGCCGGGTGGTCGAGGTCGAGGCTCACCGGGAACACCTGCTTGGCGATCTCGGAGGTGATGCGGAAGACGCGGAAATCGTAGTCGGTCGGGTCCAGGCCGAGGGCGGCGTGGAACACCGGGCGGGCGTGGTCGCGCACGTACATCGTCGCGAACACCGCCAGCAGGAAGAAGCGCACCCAGAGCCGGTTCATCCCGCTCAGCACCTTGGGCTCGGCGCGCATCAGCAGCGCGAAGGCCTCGCCGTGGCGGAACTCGTCGTTGCACCACTGCTCGAACCAGCCGAAGATCGGGTGGATCATCCGCTCCGGATGCGCCTGCAGGTGCCGGTAGATGGTGATGTAGCGGGCGTAGCCGATCTTCTCGGACAGGTAGGTCGCGTAGAAGATGAACTTGGGCTGAAAGTAGGTGTACTTCTTGGCCTTGGTCAGGAAACCGAGGTCGACGCCGACGCCCATGTCCTTGAGGCTGTCGTTGATGAAGCCGGCGTGCCGGGCCTCGTCGCGGGCCATGAAGGTGAACAGGTCGCAGATGTCGCCGGGGGCGATGCGCTTCTTGATCTCGGCATAGAGCACGCAACCGGAGAATTCGGCCGTGACCGAGCTGACCAGGAACTCGAGCAACTCCTCGCGCAGCGCCGGTTCCATGGTCGAGAGGTCGATGTTGAACTTCTCGTTGCGGACGAAGTGGCCCTTGTTCGGGTCGGCGCGCAGCTCGGCGATCAGGCTGTCCCACTCGCTGCGCACGGCGCTGACGTCGATCCGGGACATCGCCTCGAAATCGGTGGTGTAGAAGCGCGGCGCGAGGATCGTGTCCTGGCGCGCGAGTTGGGTCGTTTCGTTGACTTGCTTCATGACGCCCCCTTCGGCTCGAAGCCGACTTCGTAGAGATCGGTAAGTTCGAACATGGACGACGCCCGCGTCCACATCCGCTTCAGCGGCCCGGCGCGATGCACCGTGGCGTCGCACTGCATCACCAGCCGCTCGCCGAAGCCGATATCGGTCGGCACGCCGTGCACGACGACGACGTCGCCGGGTCGGATGTCGATCCCGTCCGGCACGGCATAGGCGTGGAAGCTGTCGAACGTCTTCTCGATGTCGATATCGGCGCGGATATCGATCGAACGCTCGTTGAACAAGGCCATCAGCGCAGCTCCAGCAGCGGCGCGAACACGGCCGAATTGGTGGGGCCGAACGCCATCAGCTCGACATGCTGCTTGGTCGCGTCGTCGTCCAGCGTGAGCCGCCCGTCGGACCAGCGGGTGAGGCGGAAGGGCTGCTCCGGGCCGAGTCCGTCGAGATGGCGGGTCCGCACGAAGCCGCGCAGCGTGCCGCGCAGGAAGCCCTGCTCGCCCTGGAACACGTCGACCGTGTGCCCGTCGGCGTCCAGCGCCAGCACGGCGCCGTCGGCGCGGTCGAAGAAGCGCAGTTCCCGCTCGGCCACCGGCGAGGCAGGCGGCATATAGGCGCCCGCATGCGTCAACCGGCCGGCAAACGCGCCGACGACGGTCAGGCCGAGCACCGTGAAGACGGCGAACAGCGGCAGGCGGGGGAAAACGGGGGCTCGTGCCGGCATGATGGTCTCCTTACGCCGCCAGCGTCGCATGCTGCGGCCGGGCAGGGGAAGTATTGACGCCCGCCAGAACCGGCGCCGGCTGGTCGACCGAAGCGGCCAGCGCGCGGGCCAGCACCTGGGCCGGCTTGGCGATGTCGGCCAGGCCGCGCAAAGCGGGTTGGGCCGGCGAGAAGCGCCACGGCCGGGCATGCGGCCAGAGCACGACGTAGGCGAAGCGGTCCGTGCCCGACAGCGTGAGCGACAGGTCGCCGCTGCCGTCCGCGGCCGCGCGCAGGTCGGCCGCGGCGATGCTCTTGAACGGCAGGTTCAGCGTGACCGGCAGCGCCAACCCGGCATGCAGTACGACCCGGCGATTGGTGATCGTGTAGATCGAGCCGCGTGCGGTCAGCCAGGCGTAGATCACCGCCAGCACGACCGGGATCGCCCCGAAGCCGGCCGCCTTGAGGAAAGCGAGCCCGGCCGCGCCCAGGCCGGCATCGGCCGACGAGACGCCGCTCCAGACCGCGATGAGCGCGAAGTAGACGGCCAGCTTGCGGACGTGGAACACGCGGCGGGCCAGGACGCGCCAATCCGGGCTGCCGGACCAGAGCAGGATTTCGCCCTCGGGCAGGGCGCCGGGCAGGCCGTTGTGCAGGACGCGCGGGCTCATAGGATCGGCTCCTCGCGGCCGGGCCACGCGTAGAGGCTGCCGGCGGCGTAAAAGGCGGTGATCTTATCCTCTTCGAGGAGCGTCACCTGATCGGGATTCTTCAAGGGCGGCGCCAGCGTGAACTGGTCCGAGCGGATGTAGCGGCAGACGATCCGGCGCGCCTTGTGCTCGATGCGGATGAAGTTCATCGGCAGCAGCACGCGCTGCTCGCCCGCGGCCAGACGGACTTCGAGGTAGCGCACGACGACTTCGGAGCGGTCGATCCAGGCCTCGACCACCTCGCCGGCGACGGTGTCGTCCGAGCCGACCACGCTGTAGCCGCGCACGTCGGGGTCTTCCCAGGCAAGAAAGAAGTCGGGGGCGATGCGCAGCGGCACGATCTTGGGCGCGCCGTCGTCGAACGTCAGGTCCGGCACGTCGTGCCGGTTCGCCCAGGCGCCCGGGCCGATGCCGGCGGTGAGCTTCTCGCCGGTGGGCACGATCGGCGCACCCTGGAACTTGCCGGCCTTGGCGAACTGGGTCAGCGGTTCGCGGTGCTCGCGGCGCGGGATCATCAGCATCGATCCGTCGGGCATGGGGAAGGCCTTGGGCGCGGGGATCCCCGGGAAGCCCTGCACCAGCACCGGGCTGACGCCGGCGCGGTCGGCCGCGACCAGCGGGTAGCCCTCGCGCTTGTTCTCGCGCAGCAAGTAGAGGATCAGCCCGGCGAAGAACAACCAGAACGCATACAGCACGACTTGAGCAACATCGATGTGGCTGGTAAGGGCGCCGGTCTGCATCGTCGTCTCCTCCGCTTAGATTGCTTGTAGGGGGTTGTTGATCGTCTGCAGGTCGATCTGCTGCAGATCGGGCCGGGCGACCCGCACCAGCGGGCCGACCGCGATCAGGGTGGCGAACAGCAGCGCCAGTTCGATCAGGTAGACCGCGAGGTAGCCGGTGGCCGGGTGCTGCAGCGTCGGCCCGAACGTGCCGGCATCGGCCAGCGCGCCGACGCCGTCGCGGATCAGCCCGCCGGCGGCCACCGCAATGCCGGCCGCCGAGGCCTGCACCGCGCCCCAGATGCCGAGCACGAGGCCGATTTGGGCGTTGCCGCAGGAGCTGATCGCCGCGGTCAGCGTGCAATGGGCGAACAGGCCGCCGCCGAGGCCGATGCCGAGCACGCCGAGGCCGAACAGGAACGGGGCCGCGAACGGGGCGGCGAACACCAGGGAGGTGAACGCGGCCAGGCCGCACAGCGCGCCGGTGCCGGCCAGGCGATAGGGGTCGGCCCCCTGGCCCAGCACGCGGGCGCCGATGCCGAAGCCGATCATGCCGCCGATGGCGAGCAAGGCCGTCATCGCCGTCGTCGCCGCCACCGGCAGGCCCAGCACGTGGCCGCCATAGGGCTCGAGCAGGATGTCCTGCATGCTGAACGCCACCGTGCCGATGCCGAGCGCCACCAGGCGGCGATCCGACTGGTTGTCGCGGCGGAAGGCGCGCCAGGTGTCGAGGAAGCTCTTGTCGGTGCCGCGCGTGCGCGACGGATCGCGCGCCTCCTGCTTCCACAGCGCGATCGCGTTGATCACCATGGTGATCACCGCCGAGGCCTGCACCACCTGGATCAGCCGCAGCTCGCTGAACGGCGAGAGCAGCAGCCCGAACAGCACCGCGCTGGCCACCATGCCGATGAGCAGCATCATGCACAGCAGCGCCACCACCTTCGGCTGCGCGTGCCGCGGCGCGAGATCGGTGGCCAGCGCCAGGCCGACCGTCTGCACCGTATGCAGCCCGGCGCCGACCAGCAGGAACGCGAGCGCGGCGGCGGCATCGCCGACCCAGGCCGGCGCATTGCTGTCGCCCGAGAGGATGATCAGCGCGAACGGCATGATCGCCAGGCCGCCGAACTGCATCAGGGTGCCGAACCAGAGATACGGCACGCGGCGCCAGCCGAGCACCGAGCGGTGCGTGTCGGAACGGAAGCCGACCACGGCGCGGAACGGCGCGAACACCAGCGGCAGCGAGACCATCAACGCCACCAGCCAGGCCGGCACGCCGAGCTCGACGATCATGACGCGGTTGAGCGTGCCGATCAGCAGCACGATGGCCATACCGACCGTGACCTGGAACAGCGACAGCCGCAGCAGGCGCTTCATCGGCAGTTCGGTGGTGCCCGCGTCCGCGAACGGCATCAGGCCGGGGCCGAGCTTGTTCCAGTGCCGCGCGATACTCATGCCGGCAGCACTTCGAGCGCCTGGGAAATATAGAACCCGCCGGAGACGCGCTCGGTGCGGCCGAGGCGCAGGCCGCTCGCGGCGAGCAGGCCGCCGATGCGCGCCGGGCTGACCGGCTCGATCGCGGGCGCGCGGTCGCCGCGGGGGAACAGCTTGCCGGTCGCGTGCATCACCGAGAGCAGCGCGGTGCGCGGCGCGAAGGTGAACAGCATCGAATGCTCGGCGCGCGCGGCCAGGCCCTCGACGGCGCGCGCCATGTCGGTGGCGCGATAGTGGATCAGGCTGTCCATGCCGACGACGTGGTCGAAGCGGCCGAGCGCCGGGTCGGCCATGTCGCCGACGCGGAAGCTGATGGGCAGGTGCTTGGGCGCGCGCTCGCGGGCCAGGCCCACCAGCGTCGGCGACAGGTCGATCGCCACCACTTCGGCGCCGCGCTCGGCGGCCACGACCGCGAGCGCGCCGGTGCCGCAGCCGGCGTCCAGGATGCGGCGCCCGTGGAGGTCATCGGGCAACCAGGAGAGCAGGGTGGCGCGCATGCGGTCCCGCCCGGCGCGCACGGTGGCGCGGATGCCGCTGACCGGCGCGTCCGAGGTCAGACGCGCCCAGGACTGCACCGCGGTGCGGTCGAAATACGTCTCTAATTGGGCTCGGCGGGCGAGATAGGTGGTCGACGTCATGCGCGCACGCCCTTCTGCTCCCTCTCCCGCTGGCGGGAGAGGGTCGGGGGGAGGGTGGGAAAGGTGGGGCTTGTGGACCCACCTTTCCCACCCTCCCCTCTCCCGCCAGCGGGAGAGGGTTCCAGGAAGAGCGTGACCATCAGTCGTATCCCAGCAGGTCGAAGATCTCTCGGTCTTTGAGCGAGGACGCCTCGAGCGGCACCACGCCGGCCCAGAGCGAGGCGGCCAGGCGGAGGTATTCGGCCTTGACCGCTTCCAGCTCCGGCGAGCTCTCCATCTCGAACAGCACCGACTTCTTCAGCCGCGAGCGGCGGATCACGTCGAGGTCAGGGAAGTGCGCCAGCGTCTGCATGCCGGAGGCGGCGTTGTAGCGGTCGATCTGGTCGACCGCGGCGCTGCGGTTGGCGATCACGCCGCCGATGCGGACCTGGTAGTTCTTCGATTTCGCGGCGATCGCCTGGACGATCCGGTTCATGGCGAAGATGCTGTCGAAATCGTTGGCGGCCACGATCAGGCCGAGATCGGCGTGCTGCAACGGGGAGGCGAACCCGCCGCAGACCACGTCGCCCAGCACGTCGAAGATCACCACGTCGGTCTCGTCGAGCAGGTGGTGCTCCTTGAGCAGCTTGACCGTCTGGCCGACCACGTAGCCGCCGCAGCCGGTGCCGGCCGGGGGCCCGCCGGCCTCGACGCACATGACGCCGTTATAGCCGGTGAAGACGAAATCCTCGGTCCGCAGCTCTTCGGAGTGGAAATCCACGGCTTCCAGCACGTCGATCACGGTCGGCAGCAGCTGCTTGGTGAGCGTGAAGGTGCTGTCGTGCTTGGGGTCGCAGCCGATCTGCAGCACGCGCTTGCCGAGCTTGCTGAAGGCGGCCGAGAGGTTGCTCGACGTCGTGCTCTTGCCGATGCCGCCCTTGCCGTAGACGGCGAATACCTTGGCGGTGCCGATCTTGACCGACGGGTCGAGGGCGACCTGGAGGCTGCCCTCGCCGTCTTGCCGGCGGACGGGATTGCGGATGGCGACGTTCATGCTGCAATCCCCACGTCGATTCCTTCCAAACGGTCCTCGAGCTCCTCGCCGGCGCGACGGAGCGCGTCGAGCGTGGCCGGGTCGGGGGACCAGTAGCTGCGTTCCTGGGCTTCGATCAGCCGGTTGGCGATCTTGGCCGAGGCCTTCGGATTGAGTTGCGCCAATCGTTCCCGCATCTCGTCGTCGAGCACGTAGGTCTCGGCGAGCTGCTGGTAGACCCAGGGGCTGACCTCGCCGGTGGTCGCCGACCAGCCGAGCGTGTTGGTCACGTGGGCATCGATCTCGCGCACGCCCTCGTAGCCGTGCTTGAGCAGGGCCTCGTACCATTTCGGGTTCAGCGCCCGGGTGCGGGTCTCGAGCGAGACCTGCTCGGAGAGCGTGCGGACGGTGCCGTCGCCGCGGGTCTGGTCGCCGATATAGACCTGTGCGGCGGTGCCGCCGCGGGCCTGGCGCACGGCGCGCGAGATGCCGCCGAGGGTGTCGAAGTAGTGGTCGACGGTGGTGACGCCGAGCTCGATGCTGTCGAGGTTCTGATAGGTCGCCTCGACGCTGGCGAGCACGTGGGACAGCACCGCCTTCTGCTCGGCCGGACGGCCATCGACGCCATAAGCGAAACCCTTGCGGGCGACGAAGGCGTCGGCGAGTTCGTCCTCGTTGTTCCACACGCCGGAGCCGACCATCTGGTTGACGTTGGCGCCGTAGGCGCCGTCGGCGTTGCCGAACACGCGCAGGCTAGCCTGCTCGATCGTGCCGCCGTGCTTGGCCTGGAAGTCGAGCGCGTGGCGGCGGATGAAGTTGTCTGACAGTGGCTCGTCGGCTTGAGCGGCGAGGAGTGCTGCCTCGGCCAGCAGCTTGGTCTGCAATGGCAGCAGGTCGCGGAAGATGCCGGACAGCGTGATGACGACGTCGACGCGGGCGCGGCCGAGCTCGGGCAGCGGGATCAGCCGGGCGCCGCACAGCCGGCCGTAGCTGTCGAAGCGCGGGGCGGCCCCCATCAGCCATAGCGCCTGGGCGATCGGGCCGCCCTCGGTCTTGAGGTTGTCGGTGCCCCACAGCACCATCGCGACCGTCTCCGGCAGCGCGTGGCCCTCGGCCAGGTGGCGCTCCAGCAGGCGGTCGGCCTGGCGGGCGCCGTCTTGGACGGCGAACTGGCTGGGGATGCGGAACGGGTCGAAGCCGTGCAGGTTGCGCCCGGTCGGCAGCACCTCGCGGGTGCGCAGGAGGTCGCCGCCGGGGGCGGGGTGGATGTAGCCGCCGTCGAGCGCGTGGATGACGGCGGGCAGCTCGTGGTCTTCGGCGAGGAGCGCGTCGAGATGAGCGCGCTCGACCGGGTCGTGCACGCCGGCGGCGTCGAGCATGCCGGCGCGTTCCTCGGCGCAGGGCGGCTCGCCGATGACGTGCAGCCCGTGCGGGATCAGCGTGTATTCGAGTTCTATTAACGCGGCGCCCAGCTTGGCGATGGCGGGTGCGGCGTCGGTCCAGGCCGGCTCGGCTGGGGCGAGGTCGACGCTGGCAGCTTGCGCTTGGATCAGCGCGGCCAGCGTGCCGAGCTGTTCCGGATCGGCGTCGGGCTCCCTGGCGCGCCAGCGGTCGAGCGAGGACCTCAGGTCCAGCAGGCCTCGATAGAGGCCGGCGTGGGCGACCGGCGGGGTCAGGTAGGAGATCAGCGTCGCCGCCGCCCGGCGCTTGGCGATCATGCCCTCGCTGGGGTTGTTGGAGGCATACAGGTTGATGTTCGGAAGATCACCGATCAGCCGGTCCGGCCAGCACGCCGCCGACAGGCCGGCCTGCTTGCCGGGCATGAACTCGAGCGCCCCGTGGGTGCCGAAATGCAGCACCGCGTCGGCGCGGAACTCCTCGCGGATCCAGCGATAGAAGGCGGCGAAGGCGTGCGTCGGCGCAAACCCCTTTTCGAACAGCAGCCGCATCGGGTCGCCCTCGTAGCCGAAGGCCGGCTGCAGGCCGACGAACACGTTGCCGAACCGCTGCCCGAGCACGAACAGGGACGCGCCGTCGGTGTTGGCGCGGCCCGGCGCCGGGCCCCAGACCGCCTCGATCTCGCCAAGCCAGGGCTGGCGGCGGACGTGGTCGTCGATGCCGACCCGGGCCCCGATCGATCCGTCCATGCCGTAGGCCGCGCCGCCGTCGACGACGCGCGAGCGCAGCGCCTCGGAGTCGGCCGGCACGTCGACGTCGTAGCCGGCGGCTGCCAGGGCCGTCATCGTATTGTGCAGGCTCTTGAATACGGCGAGATAGGCCGCCGTGCCGGTGGCGCCCGCGTTGGGCGGGAAGTTGAACAGCACGATCGCGACCCGGCGGTTGGCCCGCTGGCTGCGCCGCAGCGCCACCAGCTTGGCGACCTTGCCCGCCAGCGTCGCCGCCCGCTCGGAATGCGAGATCATGTCGCGGGTGCAGCGCACGCCGTCGCAGCCCTTGCAGGGGTTGGCCGACTGCGCCCGGCCGCAGCGTCCGCCGAACACCATCGGACTGATGGCGCCGTCCAGCTCCGGGATCGCCACCATCATCGTCGCCTCGACCGGCAGCAGGCCGCGCGCGTCGACCTCCCACTGGTCGAGCGTCTGGAACTCGACCGGGCAGGCGGACACGTAGGGCACGTCGAGCTGGGCCAGCATCGCCTCGGCGGCGCGGCTGTCGTTGTAGGCGGGGCCGCCGACCAGCGAGAACCCGGTCAGCGAGACCACCGCGTCGACCGCGGTGGCGCCGTCGCGCATGAAATACGTTTCGATCGCCGGCCTCTGGTCAAGCCCGCTGGCAAAAGCTGGGATCACCCGCAGGCCGTGCGCCTCGAGCGAGGCCAGCACGCCGTCGTAATGCGCGGCGTTGCCGGAGATGAGATACGAGCGGAGCAGCAGCACGCCGACCGTGCCGCGGCTCGGCCCGCGCGGCAGCATGGCGAGGTTTTCGGTGATCCGCCCCTCGATGCGCGGGTGATACAGCCCGACATCGGGGTAGGTGATCGGGGCGGCGGCCGGGCGCAGGGCCCGCTTGGCGCTGCCGCAATAGCGGCCGACCAGCATGCGCACCAGGTTGCCCATGTTCTCGTCGGAGCCGGCCAGCCAGTATTGCAGTCCCAGGAAGTAGGTCCGCACGTCTTGGGCCGTGCCGGGGATGAACTTCATCAGCTTCGGCAGCCGCCGCAGCATCTTCATCTGTGCCCGGCCATCGGAGCCGACGCCGCTGGTGCCGCCCTCGCCCTTCTTGGCGCCGCGCAGCTTCTTCAGCATCGCCATCGCGCCGGTGGCTTCCTGCATCATGTCGAAGCGGCCAAGCTTGGTCAGCCGCGTGACCTCGCTGGCCGACATGCAGCACAGCATCGCGTCGCAATCGTCGCGCCGCGCGGCCAGGGCGGCCTGCACCGGGCGGATGTGGTCCTCGAGGAACAGCATCGTGGCGATCACCACGTCGCCCCGGGCGATGTCGTGCAGGCAGGCGTCGAGCGCATTCTGGTCGCTGCCCCATTCGTCGGCGGCGTGGACGATCACGCTCAACCCCGGCATCTCGCGCTGCAGCGCCACTTCCGCGCGGGCGGCCGCACCGGACAGGTGGCTGTCCATAGTGACGATGACGACCCGCACCGGGTCAGGAGCACTACCGACCAAAATGGGCTTTTGCATCATACAGGGTATCCAGGGTGATGGTGGATAAGCCTCGTTCGGTCGCGTAACGTTCAGTGTTCCGCCGTGCCTTGCCGCGCACGAAGAATGGGATTTTTCCAATCTCGCGCTCGGCGTCCGCGGCCCAGATCGCGGGCCCGGCCAGCGTCGCTTCGGGCACGACCTGCTTGTGTCCAAGGTGCGACGCGCCGGCGCTGTCGGAGAACTCGAAATCGCCGCGGAACATCGTCAGCAGATGTTCCTCGAGGCCCATCATCAGCGGATGCACCCAGGTGTCGAACAGCACGTTGGCGCCCTCGAACCCCATCTGCGGCGAGTGCCGCGCGGGGAAGTCCTGCACGTGCACCGGGGACGAGATCACCGCGCAGGGGATGCCGAGCCTCTTGGCGATATGCCGTTCCATCTGCGTGCCCAGCACCAGCTCGGGCTGGGCGGCGGCGATCTTGGCCTCGATCTCGAGATAGTCGTCGCTGATCAGCGGCTCGACGCCGTAGGTCGCCGCGGCAGCCCGCACCTCGCGGCCGAACTCGCGGCTGTAGGTCCCCAGCCCGGCGACGGTGAAGCCGAACTCCTCGTGGGCCACCCGGGCTGCGGCCAGCGCGTGCGTCGCGTCGCCGAACACGAACACCCGCTTGCCGGTGAGATAGTTGCTGTCGACCGAGCGCGAATACCAAGGCAGCCGCGAGTCGTTGAGGTCCGGCACCGGCAGGCCGGCCAGCCCGGCCACCTCGGCGACGAACTCGGAGGTGGCGCCGACGCCGATCGGGATCGTCTTGGTCGCGGCCTGGCCGAAGCTGCGCTCCAGATACTTTGCCGCCTGGCCGGCCACTTCCGGATAGAGCACCACGTTGAACGTCGCGTCGCCAAGGCGCGCGAGGTCGGCCGGCGAGGCGCCGAGCGGGGCGACGACGTTCACCTCGACGCCGATGCGCTCGAGCAGGCTCAACACCTCACGCAGATCGTCGCGATTGCGAAAGCCGAGCGAGCAGGGGCCCAGCACGTTGCAGCGCGCGCGCACCGGCGCCGCATCGGGCTTGCGGGCGAAGGCGCGGACCAGCTGGTAGAAGGTCTCGGCCGCGCCCCAATTCTCTTTCTTCTGGTAGGCCGGCAGCTCGAGGGCGACGACCGGCACGTCGAGCTTGAGCGCGCGGGCCAGGCCGCCGGGATCGTCCTGGATCAACTCGGCCGTGCAGGAGGCCGCCACCAGCATCGCCTCGGGGCGGAACCGCTCGGCGGCATCGCGGGCGGCGGTCTTGAACAGCTCGGCGGTGTCGCCGCCCAGGTCGCGCGCCTGGAACGTCGTGTAGGTGACCGGCGGGCGGGTGTCGCGGCGCTCGATCATGGTGAACAGCAGGTCGGCGTAGGTGTCGCCCTGTGGCGCGTGCAGCACGAGATGCACGCCCTGCATGGCGGCGGCGACGCGCATGGCGCCGACATGGGGTGGACCTTCGTAGGTCCAGAGCGTCAGCTGCAT
>JAABUL010003660.1_pt1 | contig 22314 bp, 35 predicted proteins | sample 5559151 | NCBI WGS metagenome assembly JAABUL01 (sample SAMN10711876, study PRJNA513368) | rock metagenome | isolation source: Antarctica rocks | place: Antarctica: Victoria Land, Pudding Butte sud | reverse complement strand
GCACAGCTTGTGCAGTCACATGGCTCTAGCTTTTATCCGCGGTGGGGCTTGGCGTACGACATCACGAGGCCGAACAAACCACGTCCGCAAAGATGCCGGGATCTACGCCGACAACATACATGTACAATCGAAATGTCGAAAGGAGAGAAGTGGTTTATTATCCGTCACGCCGTTGCGCGAGGGCTCTGCGAAACGGCCGCACAAGAAATCTTAAGCGCGGTACCTGAAGCAGAACGGACTGGATACCTCGAGTACAACCCGACACCGACGTGTATTCAGATCGCGAACTATATAAGCGAGGTAGGTGTAAGCTAAGTATGTACACCGGGAGCAGCCTCGGGAGATTCTATGTACAATATTTTCCACAAGTCCGCTCGAGCGCCTCCACCCTTGCCGCATATGCTTTTGTGTCCTCATCGCTGGCGGCGAACATATCTTGACTTCTCGGGAGCAGACTCCATCTCACCAGCTTGTGTCTGAGCTCCTCTACTGATACTCGCACATCTCCCTGGCCGAGACGAGGTTCCTCCTTTGTCCATCCATATGGCTGCCCACGGCTCCGACGCAAGATCCACGTGTCGCTAGGACACTGCGTCCTCGAGGACAACAACATCTCGTCCGCCACAATCGAAGTCTCTGTCAGCTGGGCTGCTATCCGATGGTAGCCAGCAAGACCATCGATACGAATCCATAGCTCCGCGCTCGCTGTGAGCTGCGTGATGTCTTGACCTCGTTGGCCAGAACGCCTGTGCCAGACCCTTGGACATTGCGAAGGTGAACCGTTATAGACAACGGAAACGCGAAATGGTACGGCGTCTTCTGTTGGATCAGTCGCGAAAGATGTTCGCTTCGGTGATGGCATCCCGACCATGAACAGCTCCCGGTCGAGCTCGGAGAGCATGCTTGTAACGTATGAGGGGCGGGGATCTGGGTAGAACACGTATGTGCTACGATGAACCAGACGATAGGGCGTCTTTTTGGTGATGTCTGAGACATGGTCCATAATGGCTTTCTTCTGCTCGAGCGTGCTAAGATGTGCAACCAAAATGGCTTTGGGAGATGCGATGACTAGTAGGACGCTGCGATAGTCAACGCACGCGACTACAGTGCCGCGAAGGGACCACTTGTCGTCAGTGGCGGACACGGCCTGGTTTCTTTTGACGACCACTTGATGGCATCGATCTGCAAGCGTGATCTCGAACATGGCCAGGCTGGTCATGATGATGGTGCGTTCGTTCTGGGTAGAGTTCTAGAGTTCAAAGGAAGTGATGGAATGTGTATAGTCGGATTGCTGCACTTCATATGTGGTTTCTGGCTTCACGTGCAAGGCTTCTCGACCATTCAATCTTCGGTCCGAAGTAATGTCCCCTCCAAGTGGCTTGAGTGCATTGGTGATCCGAGCTGGCGTTGAAAATGCAGGGGAGCACTGACGAACTGGACTCTGATGGTCTCATCTCCAGTCATCGTTTCGACAGGCTTGAAGAGACAGATCACCTACAGTTACCCGCTTCCCCGCCAGACATGGTGCCTGCGCCTGCATTCTACACGGTGAGCGAGCCGTCGCTATTCGCTATCGCTCGATCCCGCGTTGTAGGTCCCTCCATATTCCTTTTAGTTTGACTAGCCCGAAGAGCGAGGACTACCAACAAGAGGCTGTTGAGTGCCGTGCGACCTAATCGGTCTGTACATCCTGAATGTGAAATGAAGCCTCGAGTTGGATCGGAGATACGGCTACCATGTTGAAAACTTGATTGAAGTGTTCCCTGTGACACAGAACAGACTCTGGCGCGTGAGGTAGCCTCAGCATGAACAGTCTGTGTCTACCAGAGGCTGGAAAGATTTGACCGCGAACAATTCGACTTGATCGGACCAGACGGCATAGAGATAGATCCAAAAGTATGGCCTGCCAATATAATTGTCGGGACCGAGATACAGTTGCTATTTCGGGAAGGAACCGAGGTGGCAGAAGGAGAGCAAGCGCAGAACCACCGTGAGCAAGCGCAAGATCAGAGGCAGCATGGCCTGGTGTCATACAGACTCTATTGGACGGTGAGCTCTCGCGGGCGGTAACAGGAACGCGAGAGCTCCCGATATATCGAACGTTTCGAAGTGCGTGGCAGGAGTCGACGCAAAATCTTCACGCATGGTTCGAAGTATTTCAGGTTCTCGATGAAGGTGAAGAGACTCGGGGTCAGGTGAAATTCCAAAGAGGTTGCTGTGGATAATCGCGCGGTCGCTGTCATCACGGACTTTGGCGAAGATTCTGTTCTGCTCCATGAGCCTTGTCATCAGCTTGGCGTCTTTAGTAGACATCTTCGGGGAGAGAGTGTCGAGATATTGCACCGTGACCGTCTTGCATAGCGAGTATGCAGTGTTACGGACATGAGCGCCGCAACACGAATGATGGGGTCCACATTGTCTCGACGGAAGGCGGTCGAGACAGGGCAGCTCAGATACAGTATGTACAACTTTGGGGCCCGAAAGATAGCTATCCATATATTGCTCCTCGAGGTCAGGTGAGGTAATCTCTCAAACCCCAACAACAAGAGCACAGTAACCCGATGCTCACCGAAGGATGTAAACGGTTGGACGCCGAGAATTTCGTCGAAGCCCAGGTCCCGCGATGTGCTCTCGACGCCGCTCTGGTCTCCCAGCAGCTCAGTCTGCCGCAGCAGCCTCCGAAAGACTGAAGACGTATTCCATTTCTCGAGCTCCCATCCATCGACTGTGTGAATGGCTTACACCGTGTGCTAGCAGCACGACAGCACCTCGCCAAGAACGATCAGTGGTGGATCGCCCGAATATATTCCGAGGGTGGGTGACATCGTGGCCATGCTGCTTCCTGACTGACGATGCGCAGACGTCCCACGAACGTGTTCGGCTCAGACTGCGAAGGGTTGCAGCAATGAACAGTCGCATCCCGACGGAGCGATTCGACAATATCACCATATTGAAGACGGTGACGCCGAGCGACGGTGATGGGCCCGGATTTCGAAGAACAAGAGGGGGATCTATGGCAGTTTTTGAAGAAAAAGCGCTTTACGGCGGCTTTTGACGCTATGCTCCCATGGTCGGGGTTGTGGGTCACGACCGAATAGGCGCGTTGCGTCGGATCGTGAGGATGAAATGTGATGAGGTATGCGACGTTACGATGCGTCTGGAGCAAGCTGACTGCTGCAGGAGATACTGAATTTACCTTCGGCACATCATCCGCACGTGGTCTGTCATCCTCGCCGGCACGAGCGACCATTTACCAGTCGGGGCTATTGATACGATGGCTACGTATTGCTTAGGCACTTTCATGTAGAAGTTTACCCTAGGACAAGATTGCCGGACCCTGCTTTTCAATTGTTGCTCTCTGATAGCCAGCCATGTTGAAGGAGTTCTCGTGCAGTTTTTCTTTCTTCAGGGAGCCAACGGAGCATGGATTGCAGAAAGTCAACAATCTGTGCTTTGCTGTTGCCTTCAAGATGCTTTACTCGACTTTCAAGGGATAGAGCAGCAACCGGAGGGTCTACATTCCACTTCCCTAGTCACATGGCTCAACATCAGCGCACTGATCCAGCACATCTATTAGGCTCGTTATGGCAGTTGACCTACCATTCTCGTCGAAAAGACGGCTCGCATGTGGGCTTCTACGTAGGAACGCCTCGGATGGATCACCAAGTAAGCTTACCATCTCATTCACATGGTAGCGATTGTTGTGTAATCCCTCGGTGTCACAGCCGCTAAATAGATGCTCCGCCTCTAGCATTTCCCACAGCTATGAGCGCTCAGTAAACTGTTAAAAAGTATTCGAAAAGGAAACAGCTGACTAACCACACAGGCAGCATTCCAGATGTCCGCTGCATGACCCCATTCGAATTGCATAAGAATCTCAGGCGATTTATAAATCTCTGGTTGAATCTCGGCATAGGCATTTGGAGCTCCAATACGAGCTTCCCCGAAATCGCATAGAACAGGCACGCCATAGGCGTGCGCGCGGGGCCGTCGAAAAGGACGAGAAGCATAGATCGTTCTTTCTTCAGTGATGACTTTTCGAACACTTGGCGCCAGGGTCTCTTCTCTCTCGTAGTCTGCGAAGATACCTTCGTCTTCGACACGGAGCATGATGTTTGAAAGCTTCAAGTCTGTCGGAGAAACATTAGTGATTTCGAGTGGACAATCAATACGGTTTTCCGTACCACAATGTGTCACGTGTGCTTCTGTGTGGAGGAAATCAAGAGCCTCGAGTAAGCCTTTCATCGCAATTTTCGCCAGTTCTTCCGGCAGCGCTCGCGGCGTACTACCCAGTCTTTGGAAGGCAAAAAGCGTGCTTTGGAGCGGAGGATGGACAAGGCATACATGAACGTCTCCATTAGAGCGCACAATATCGAAAACGTCGAGCGCCTGTCGAATATTATGACGTCCTGGATGCTTTGTAGTTAACGTTGCGAGATGTTCGTATGTTGCCTTCTCACGGTTGGTCCATCCGACGGGAGTCCTAAGATACACTTTCGCCACAACGTACTTTCCGCTCCTAGAAAACTTTGGGTCAGACCATTATCTTTCTCGGGCAAGCGTTGCAAGGTCTCTCACTGAACATCTCGACAGAACCACACTGTCGAGTTCGCTCCGTAGCCTAACTTGCCAATTACTTGGTAGCGCGACTTGATCCTGTCTCCGAGATGAATAGGATAGAACTCTTCCGGATCGTAGCTCGGAATAGACTCCTCCTCGAAAGTGCTGCTGAACATAGCTTGTTTTCGTATTGTGACCACGTTCAGGGGAAATGAAGATGGTGACGCCCGTGACAGCCCCTGCGACGACGGACTCGCGTACTTGTGTTCCGGGAGAGATGGTCGCAAGGTTGCGCATCTGCTGTGTAGACATATATGATGACGAAGGATGCTGCGAGCGAAGGGCTTCAAGAGCATGTCTGAACGGACGAGACGTGCAGTACGACCTATACGTGATAGTCTTTCCATGAAGCGAACATGAGCAAGTCCAAGTGATGTGACTGGCCGTGGCACTATCGCAGAAGCGCTTGTCGGCGCGTTTCCGGGAAGAGCCGAAACCACTCAACGCGACCGTCTTCACTGCCAAGGTCCGTAAACTATAACGCGCCAGGCTCCTTTGCACGCCCACGCAGTCAAAGCGTTTCAGATGGCGCTTGCTCTACCAACCGAAGGCGTCTCGTGACTAAGGCGCTTTGTTTGAAGCATATATAAAGACAGCTCGCCGACCTCAAGGGAACACCTGGTTGCATCCTAGTATAGTCATCCACCAGACGGCACGACGGCGCAATGGTATCTTCAACGGCGAAGAACTTGATCAATTTCGTCGGCAAGGTCAAGCCATCCCAGATCACCAGTTCCACGTGGAAGAGCAGCGTCCAGAAGTTTTGCGAGAACTTCGAAACCCAGGTAAGTCGGCGGGAAGAGTACCGGATGAAATTACTAATACTAGATAGAACGCGGAGACTGACGTGAAAAACGCCGAGATCAGGTTTGCGTTCCATGACTCTGAAGTGAGAGCTTGGTCTGATATTGACACGGCGTAGGGGCGCGAAACCGCACAAATCCAATGACGATCCAAGTGAGACGAACGATGTCATCTCTGTTCGCTTCACCGATAGCAACGGAAAACGGGTGGCATCAGCTCATGTGTATGAGAACGGCAATGGGAAGGTTGTGAGGTGGTGATAGTTTAACGGCAATGGTCTGGCTATTATAGCGCAAGGATCAGGTAATGACTTCTTCAAGGAATTATAGCTGTATTGCAGGAGTTTGACTAAACAAGTGCACACACCCACAGTTGCACATGTCAAGAATGGCGTTGTGACGAAATTGCGCATTGGTACAATTCTCGGCCCCACGGCTAGCCACGTTGTCATTAGGCCACGCAGACAAGCATGTGACTCGCACAATTTCTTCATCGAGTTACGATTTATCAACAGGAAATGCCCTGACGTCGACTGACCGCCATAATTACCCTGCCTTCGCGGACTTGCAAATCATCGATGACTGTTTCGGAAGCCACGATCCCCCGCGACACCGCTGACGGTGCTCGGGAGGACGTTGAGGAATTCAACAAAGACATATTAGCACAGGCGAAAGTCGCCGAGACGCCTACATCTCCTATGGTGAGATTACAGTATGAGCCTGACACTCGCACACGGATGATTTCATAAGACGAGTGGAAACCTTAGGCCCTATCCGATAGTTGTTTGGTTGGTTCTATCCTCCTCGGTTGCAGCCGCTATGAACCCAGCATTTATGCCCGGAGTAGAGGTTTGGCTGGCGGCTGAAGCGTCACCGAACCAGTTGGTGCGGGCGAAGTATAGAGAGGCTTCGCTGCCAATGCTGAGTCGGGACGCGTCTTGCGTGGCTTGCTCGTGATATTTCGTGCTCCAGACCTGGCCGCAGGCAGCACGATGCTGCTGTAGAGGCAGACCGACACGGAGGGACGCATCGTCGCTTGCAGAAGGCACCGAGGCTACGGCCAGAAGTCAGTGACAAGTTCGTAGCCGGCACCGCGTACAGAGGGATCTCGTTTCCGGCCCCGTCCGCATGTGGACCACGACATATGTCGCGCTTGCTGAGAACTAGCGTGACCATCCTTGGCAAAACTAACTGAGGTGGGGCCATGCGTTCAGAAAGTTCATCCAACCTTTCCGAGAGTAAAGCCTTCCATCTGACGGAGCACCGACTCCCTAAAGTATTGCACGACGTCACCGACCAGCGTACCGAAGATATGTCAATTTGCCATGCTGCGGTCGATCGAACGATGGCCGAAAAAGCTCACACGAGTCTCCAAGCCGAGAATGAGGATCTGATTACGCATACCCACCCTCACGGTGCAAAGGCATTTGTAGACTTGACAATAACGGACAAGAGCAAGGAAGGGGAATTCGGTACTGCATTGAAAGATTTCGAAGAGGTTGTCTCCCAGTCTGCGCCGCTCACGGAGACAAGAAGGCTGACAGGCGCATAGGCGTATAGGAAACTAGATCCCGAAGTGATCATTGAGTGGCATCAGCCGGTGGTGTGCAAGCGAAAACCGAACGGAAGATTGCCTTCGTTGCCCTCCGATGCAGTCTACATTGGCCTGTTGGCATTCAGCGACACTACCCTCAGTGAATCATCGCGACTGCGCCCTGGCCAGGCTGTGATATGGCGGCCCAGTAAGCCACCAGAAGAGTTTGCATTGGATGAAGGTGCGATATTTGCACGATTTTCGATTAAGCAAAGACGTTGAACTGCGATCAAGCGAAGACGAAGTTGGCATATTTCAGGACACAATCGCGCCGGAAGGAGGGCCCATTCCTTGTCGAAAACCCGGCACAAAGCCTTGGAGCAAATCTCCCCATTCAAGATTCCAGTCTCCTGTTTGTCCGAACCACATTCGGCTATTGTCGATGATCTGATTTTCCATCGACGACTCGGGCGGAAATTGTACACTCCCCAGGCCTCCTTGAAGCCAAGATGACTCCAGTTGGTCACTTGCGTCATTTTGCCCTTCCGCCGGTTCTACAGCTCGCGCCGAATTGCTAGCCTCAGTCGAGGGGTCAGCGTTGAAAGCAGCTTGTCCAGTCCACCCGAGATCGACACATCTTCTGTCGATGCCAGCGTTGGCGGCCTCGATCGCTGCTGCCGTAGCCAGAGTATTCATGCCATCGTTTGTGCTGGTACCGCAGTCTCGACGACGATCCCGCTCAAAACACTTTGAGAGCAAAGATGTACTGCTCTGAAAATCCTCCTCGTTCGCCCCGTACACTTTGAAACCACTCAGAAGAGCTTCCGTGGCTTTGCGCTGAAGTCTCTGAACGGTATCGATGACATCTGCCGAGTGCTCTTCGCAGTATTGCTTCACCCAATTGAGCTCTTCGTTCGTGATTTTGCGCCATCTGCACATTGGTGTCAGTCTTTAGTCGCGGTCGTTCCTCGTCATTGTCAAACATACAGATCCCTTGCCTCACTACCAGCCATGAAGATGATACCCAAACCAAAGAGTCTCATCAATTCCATGTAAGGTCGAGCATCAAGCCGAGCGCGTGTGATGACATCCTCACCCGTTCCACTGAGTTCAGCGAACTCTCGAATAGCAGCTGCGAGTTTCGTTTCCATGCCTTTCCCAGTAGGTCTTCGGTCTGAATCATTCATCAGGTCGTCGATCTCATGGTGTGTGTACATCAGAAGAAGGCGCCTAGCACTTTCGCTTATCACTGTACTCTTTTCCAAAGTGGTGTGCCATGCCATCAGACGATGGTGTCGTGAACTCACAACCTCATTCAAAGCCAGCTTCCTGTTGCTGAACCACAAGTCCCTGAACATATCTGGCGATAGTTCTGTTGCGGATCTCAGCTTGCGCACAGCTGCGACGCATCTTTTGACGTCTCCAACTCTCCTCCTCTTCTTCCCATTGCCTTTCCCGTGCGCTCTTTGGTCCATGAAGTACGCCGTGAGAGTAGCCTCTTCCTCGTTCAAGTTACTGTCGAGAGGGTTCTCGCCGGCGCCCCTTGGTTGATTCTGCATCCATGACGTGAACAGGTCGTGCACCAGTACATTGTTATTGCCGCGTACGAAATAGCTTCGAAAAGAGTTTCGCAGTGTCTGCCAACGATCAGTCCAAGACACCGAATTTGCGTAGCGACCTCGTACCTCTGACTCTTCGAGTTCATCAGGGGAAGACTGATCCAATATTTCCGCAAGTTGTATAGCTCGGAGAGACATCTCTGCTCCGTGTCAAATAGGGCATTGAAGAAGAGCGAAAAGGCTCGGAACACACGAGGTAGACATCTCGCATGGACAGCCCTTCAATAGACCCTCTGGAGCGCCAGTCCGTGCACTATCGGAAGACACTCCCCGCCATGCCGGCCCGGCGTACTCGATGTGCCCTGCGCATCCATGACTTTCACTACCTTCTTCACCCTCTATTGGCTCATATCGCTGACGAAGTAGATTGTCTGCCACTCGGCGGAGACCTTCAACACTCTCGCTTCTGGAGACATGATCTGCAAGTGGACTTAGTGGAGCGTACCGAGAGTTGGCTAACGCTACTTTGGTATCCTCCTGTTCAGGAGTGGACCTCATAATCTTGATGAGATAGTCACTGGACAAGATCATATACTATCTGCATGGTTGCCTTCACCGGTCCGGCTCTGCTCACCGCTCATTCCCATGGAACAGCGCACCATTGCTCACATCACGTGCTCCTCCTTGTCTCTTGTTTGCATATGCGTCCAGTCATTCTTCCTAGTACGCTTCGCAATTCGGCTCGAACGGGCAGATCGAATGGAATTGACAGGCATCGACCAGCTCCGCCCGCCAGCTTACATGCTGCGAGCCAAGCAAGCCTTGCCCATAATTACAGCAATATCCGGGCTGGCATACTGTGGCTGTAACCTCATTCTCCGAAGCGAAGGCAGTCCAGACACGGTAGGTTTCTCGCAATGGCGACCGATTATCTGACTGAGAAAAGACCCAGGAATATAAGACGACGGTACTCCTGACTTGTGTGGTGCTTTTCAGCGAGAGCACCATTGTCGCAGAGCTGGCTTACCTCAGTTGGCCAAAGTACTCGCCGCGGGTCATGGGGCTGATTCTGTGCGGCATCACGGCAACCGGCATTGGTTGTATCGCATTGCGAGCCCTTGCACGAAGGTCTGATGTAGGTGAATCTTGTTATTGCTTTACGTCAAGCCTGCAGCTGATTGAATGCAAGACGCTTGCATTGGTAGCCCTTTGGGCGCCGCCCGCGCTTTCATCTATCGCGGAAGGGTGCCTTCTGATAGTGCAGAGCCGTGCGGTGTGGAAGAACGAACGGATGGTCACCAAAAACGTGTATGCAGTCGCAGCTGTGGCCAGTCGCCAGTTGTGAGCTCTCCACGAACAATGTAGAGGATCCCGGCTGACATTTCGTAGCGGCCTGGTCCCCTACTGGGTGTGGGTGGTTCTTTCGAATCGACCAATGCCTAGGCTGGTATTGCAGCATATCCAGATTTTGGTAGAGATCCATGATCCACGTGATTGGCCCGTGCCGATCTGGAAAAGAACGCAGCGCCAGAAGGTTGCTACGTCAGAAGAGAATGATCGCGAGCGAGCCCGACAGAGCTTTCCGGGTACGCATGTGGAAGAGGGCGAATCGACGCACAACCTTGTCTCCTCGCATCCTCTCGAGGCGTAAGGCGAGCCTGCATATGGGATCCAACCGACAGGCGGCTTTGCCGTTGATCATCGGCGTTGAGGTGGAAGTGGAATCGAGCTGGAGAATCCTGACAGGCATCGACTGGCCCTCAATCGATGCAAGCCAGTGAGTTGGCCTGCGGCCTCATCGTTGATGGTGGGGTCTGCATCGCTGTTGTTATATGTATATCCAGTCCCGTATCCTCAATCACCGCAACCATTCTTCCCTATACAGTGGGTTGTCGAGACATTCCAGGTGCGGCCCTCAGCTTCCGTACTATGGCGTGAGCGGAGCAAGTCTTCTCGTCACAAGCCCTTACAGTCATTTACGCCATGGGTGTCAGGTTGATTACGGACAGTCCCCAAAAGGCTCAGATCTGTCGAATTCGGTACCCGGGATCGCCGCATGTATGGAACGGTTGGGAGCTCCCGCCGAATGTTCCGGGGTACCAATGGATAATACACCAACCCGGCATTACGGTAGGTTACGGCCGTTCTTGCCTCATTAGCGCACGGCTGAGAGTATCGCAGGGTTTGATGGTGATTCGTGACGCCGTTATACAGATCATGTTCCTCCTCACGACATGGTGCACGATCGAGACTCTGGTTCCGACGGAGATGCCAGCCGGTCGCGGCGTAGCGCTCGAACTTCTCGTCATGTACGAGGCCGCCATCCACACCAAGCTCCTTATTGTCCGTGGCCCAAGCACAGGCTGTTGGTGTTATGTCGAGACGGAGGTCCGTGAAGAGAAAGGCAGGAAGACATGAATTCCGATGTGAGCTCTGTCTAAGTCGCGCGTGATTGGCGACCCGGGCCGGGCTGAGGTGGGGCTGGGGTCGTGATGGTATCCTCGAAGGCGCATATCGTAACTGCTTGTGCCGTTCTGAGACCGGTAACTGTATGCTCGAGCTACGAAGATAAATATGTGATGGGTCTCCACAACCGGCGGAAGGACCTTTTGCTTCCTATCTCTTGGGTTATCCTGCTTCTCACACAAGGACTTCCGTCGGAATGCCCACGTCTTGTATAAAAACGTCCGACGGACTCATGCAAACGATCTGGAAAATGGGTCTCAGACCGGACATCTGTGGTCAAGAAGAAGCTCTCCAACGTTTCCGGCTGATGCAAGTAAGTATTGCACCCGACTACGGTAATTTTCTTTCTAATATCGACACATAGCTCGAAATGAACGAGGCGATCAAGCGGCTTTTGAAGGCGCTCAGAGAAAAGCGCGGGGGCACAACATACAGCACCATCAAGAGCGAACATGCGGAAAATTGGTTTCGACTACTGGTCTCCTACCTCTACGAAGCCGCCGGGGGTTCTGTTACCGTATGCCACTACGAATTCGGCAATCATCATGGCGGTTTGGATAACTGTGTTGTTCGCTGGTTGTTCCATTGCTGGTGGCGAGAGCAAGCATTGGACCTCTTAGGCTCAGTGTACGGTCACGCAACGTCTCGGTGGCTGGGTTGGCTAACGACTACAGAGTCAATCTCACGGCGCAGGCTCCCCAAGAAGCGCGCTTGACTCCGAGTGAGAGCATATCGGGTTCCTCATGGATTGCTCACGATTCTCCCAACTTCAATGTCGGATTCATTGAGACAGCAGGAGCCACAGAGTCAACTTACACTGTTCCGTGGCCAGAGATAGCTTTGAAGCAGCACCGGACATGAGCAAGTCGGCCAAGGTGTGGGCATCTGAACGGATCAGAATGGAGAGTGGAGGCGAGGCGGTGGACCAGCCAAATACTGATTGGTTGTACTGATCCTAATCGACTGCGCACATTTCGCCTTGCACGATTTGAACCGCCCATCTGCCAAGTTTCACAGATGCAGCGCCTATATATGCCTACCAATCTTTATCAACAGCTTAAGCTTTCGAATCGTCGCATCAATCACAAGTCGTTCGAATTCTTGGCGTCTGTCTTCACGCTCGTATTGTGCTGGTTTGGCTGGCTCGCCCGCTCCGCGTAGAGTGTTTTGCTCTCCGGAGCAACTCTATACCACTACATGGCGGATGCCGTTAGTACAAAGAATGGCCGATTACATTAGGAACAGTATGTTTGGTAACGCCAAACCTATAGGGATGTGACAGAAACAGTCCCTGGCCGTGCACCGGTTGGGTGACCGTTTTGATCATAGCACTCAGGGACATGATCTGACTGGACCATTACTTAAACTGCTCCCGCTGGCCGCCATAGAAGTTTCGGCGTTGCTGTACTCTCTACTCTGCCTCATCTGCTCCTGCTCCTAAGGGAAAAATGCGAAACAACAGGTCGGTGCGAGCTCGACCATCTGCCCAGGTAATATGGCTGTGCTATCTCGACCGGATCCAACCACTCTGACGTTGTACACAGACTCTGAGTCAACGCGAAAGGCCGAGCAAGTATCGGCTGGCGTGGGAGAATGCCGAGACCCTCAAGAAACTGGCATCTCAGTCCCCAGAGTCAGCCTGGCAATCACTATTTGAACTGCACTGGGAAGATTGCGACGCGAATCCGCACCCACCGGATGTAAGTGACAGAATCGATTTTCAGTGCACTTACGCACCATCTTATTATACAACAGTTGCAGGATCACGGCCTTCTTAATATTCATGGCTTCACACCCCTTGGACCTGAGTGGGAGTCCATTGACGTCTTAGTTTCGCACTCAGAATGGCGCTCTCTTCCGAACCTTATGCGGGGGACATATGGCCAGGCACTCTTGTCGGAATTCTTCGGAGTTGACTTACATGTCATGCAACAATGGATCGAATCCAAAGGATACCCCGCCGCCCCGCAAGGACATGATCTAGTGTTGGATGTGGATAATGCAGGTCAACTTCGTCTCATCGGGTATTCGTCAGACCCACCTACCAAGGTAGAAGATCTGATGCATAGTGAGATCGGTCGAATGCTGGTGAGATCTGAGTTGACTGAGGATTCAATGAGGAGGTGGCGACGCAGCAGTCACGCTCAAGAAGTGGTTCAAGCTCTAGTCGCTGCGAGGGCTGCAAAGCAGGATCAGAGCTGCCGGAACGGGTGTTTCGAGATGCTCCGTTGTGCGATGGGACGGGTAGTGGCTCCTCCAGAGGCAGCATGAGGTAAGCTCAGCAATCCAATGATCTACACCGCACAGCGTCGTGCATATCATGGTTGCTGGAAGCTTGAATCATGCTGCAGGATCTGAGGTCCAGTCGAGGATAATTCGGGAAGGAGGAATCATAATAAACCAGGGTCTCTCGCTCAAGGCTTATCACTTGTATGTACAATCTGCCGGCCAACGACAAGTGGAAGACATTTTGCATCGACTGCTGGATAAGAAGTTTTCTGACTTTCAGAGCCGTCGAAAAGTCAAGGAAGAGGGCTGGCTGAAGGCAATCGATCAGTTATGCCGGGCTCAGGAGGGTTTGGCCGATGAAGTGTATGATGTCCGTTTACAGCTCTCGCAGCTAGAAGGTCCTCACCACCATGCCATGCCAGTGGGCCACAGTGTAACGTCTTCGTTCAATGTCGGACTAGGCTACGGCATCACGCAGCCGGAGCAATTACTGGGTAGCACGGCATCCATGTTGGACAGAATGGACTATAATCGATGGATTGGTTGTCGAGTCCGTTGTACTACTACCGTAGCTTTTGTGCGCAGCTGACAACTTCGGTGTCACGATTTCGATGGGAGGTTTATCACTCGTTCAATGCCTCTGCCCAATTTCACCTCTCATCAGGGGATCCAATTTTTGCCACATCTCGCCTTTCTTTGTCCAGTGACGTGGGACTTCGGCATCCCGCGGTGATAGCGCAAGGTTTGAGGCAGCAGTACTTCGGTGATCCACAACTAACGTTGATCGCGAAGCGACGAAATGCGAGCCGCATTCACGATGCTGGTTCATGCCCCGTGCGATCTACAGTGTCAACTCGCCTGATGTCTTGGCCGGTGAGAGACTATAAATTCCCTTCTGCGTTGTGCCTACTGCTTCGCAAATCGATCCAGTTCCTCCCATTTCCAATCCAGCGACTGCTGGTCAGTATATCCACCTCCGTTCGAAGACTGATATTGCTGATGCATGCAGTCTCATCCGTCGGCCTTGATCACCAAGATTGCCATCGAATTTGGATCAAACACGCCTTGATATGACGGAAGCACGCGGAGACAGTAATGTTGATCCAGGATCGATTCTGAGCGAACGGATCAGAATGGTTCCCGAGGAAGTTGTTGAAGTCGCGCGCTCTGACGGCACTTGGATGTTCAAGATCGAATTTCAAGAGTCGACTGTACCGTCGTCGCTTCTTATCCGGCACCAGCTGGACGATCACCTCCCGTTGACTTCCTCTAAGTCGATCCGCATCGTGTAGAATGAGCAGTGGATGCACGACGTTCCTGAAGATCTCGAGGGAGATCGCTACTGGAATCTGGCCAGGACCCTTGACACCATCATTGATCCCAGCGAGGATGTTGTTTGGTTTCCAGAATCGACCTTATATGCTGTTGGAGACAATCGGAGGAACCACATCTGTTTGGAACGGGCCTGTCTCGAGAGCAAAGGCACGCAATGTCCTAGACTTGCTATTGGCAGTATTTCACAACAGCTCGCCGAACGAGTCAGCGCAGATGAAGATGGGCGAGCAGAAAAGTTCAAGAGCGCGGTCGAGCACCTTGGAAAAGTGGTGCAAGACACCTATAACAGCTACCCCTACGACACATCGAGGATGACTGCAGCGATGCTTGCTCTTGCCTCGTCCGATAATCCGTTCCGGCGACTGATGCGGGTTTGAGTGAAGACGGAACTTGTTGGAGGACATGCTCTTGAGTCTCCTTTTCCAATGCAGATGTAGAAAGAAAAAGAGATGTTTTCCGATACGGTAGCCCCTCTCTCCCATGCTGTCTTGCTTGATCCACGTCCACTGCGGCTCACCCTGCTGAAGCCTATAGATGAACGGACAGGCGCCTGGTGCACAAATCTCGAACAGTCACTCATTGCGGTAGTCCCTTGTCCATTATGAGATGCATTTTGAACCGAGGATAGATAGGCGTAGCGAATCGAATCTGAGTAGCGATGTGAATCAATTTGCGCACGGGATTCGGCCTTTAAGTGTGCGATTCCGAGATGATTCCAATGATCAAAAAGACGTGAGTCTGGTGGAAACAGAAGACAGCCCAGACGATGAGAAGTGCTCGCGGGGTCGGTACGTTCCGCTGGTGTGCCACATCCGCCCATCGTCATTTTCTGCCAAGTGTCATCCAGTCAAGCGCCTGCGGTTACGAGCTAGTGTGCCAAGACGAAATCGTCGCGAGACGCCATAAAGCCTCCGCGCTTTCCTAAGACACATCGCTTCGCTCGCGACAGACACGACAAATATCATGAATAGGCGCACACGGTCGGCGCTCAAAGCTGTTTGTCAGTATAACCAAACGGAGATGCTTGACTTAAAAGCTGATATATTATCGTAGCACAAGGATCCTGTCGAGTTGCGAAGCCTCGAGCCGTAAGAAGAAGCAAACGTTTAGAACAGCACGTCAGAGGAGGTGTCACCGCAGGCAACGACCAATATCAAATCTATCAGCTACCTTCTCCTGAAAGTGATACGCCTTTCAAATTAGTATGTTACCAACGTATGCCGGAAAAGGCACGTTGCTGAAGATGTCGTAGGACTCAAAAAGGAAGTGCGTACAGGACGCCCAAGAATCTGTCGGGGACGAGCCGCCGAAAAAGAGGGGCCGTGTGAGCGACAGGGAGGCTCCGGCAAGGACCGATGAGGCTCTCGCACACGGCGAGAAGTACGATCCAGTTGCCCACTAGGTGACGCACGACTCGTGGCCGCCGAGAAGAGATCGCGGTCGACCAGCTACACGCAGAGCGTGAAGGATGGGGAGAATCCACCAGCACACTCGCGGCGCCACGAGGAGAAGATGGAAGAGGCAGGCTTGGTTATTGCGGACAACCCGGCTGGAATAAATGAGGCGTGTAGAAGGTTCTGCGAGGATCTACTGAGTGCGGAGCCTTCAATCGTTCAAGGCACGTTTTCCGGGAAAGAGAGGCTTGCTAAAGTACTGGATCGGGTTCGATATCGGAACGAGGCGAGGATAGTGAGAGACGTGACATCTGTTCTTGTTCCTTCCGCGGAATTGCTCCATATCGATGGCTTCCCTGGGCTGGAGCACGCGACTGAGGCAATGAATGCGTTGCGGGAGGGGATCGCGACGTTGTGTGGCCCCATGCCGAAACCGGACTTGGTGATAGGGATATCCCCCTCGGCTTTCACGACCGAAGAAATTGAAGATGCACCACATGTCTCATTGCCCGAATCGCTTTCCGGAAAGTATGTACTATCCGTTCTTGATATGCGAGGTCGAGTGCAATGACAAACTCAAAGAAGCGGAGAGGCAGGCCATGCACAGCGCCAGCATTGCGGCGAACGCTATCATCCAACTCTACAAGAAAGTTGCACGGGCGCACGAGCTGAATCGACAGCTTCTTACGATTTCGGTTGCGCACGACAACAGCACGGTGATGGTATTTGGCCATTTTGCACACATCACGGATGACAAGGTCACGTTCTTCCGGCATAGCATATACGAGACCAACTTCGGGGCCAACCTGGCGTACGCTATCGCCGCTACGCACGATACCGGGGATTGGCGGAGAGCGTACAAGGTTGCGATGGGAATATATGAAAATGTCTTCCCTAAGCACCTCACGAGGATAAAGAGCGCTGGTTCTCAGTTGCGTGATCGGGCGCTGGACTCCTTCACTTCCCAGCTTGGTCTGGACAGTGGTGGAGAAGGAACAGGTTCGCAGGAGTCTAGTCGCAATGTCTGTCGTACGCCAAGCCCCACAGCCGCAGATGTGCACGTGTAAAGCTGCACAGCTATGCGTGCGCATGACTGATAACCTCGGGAGCATCCAATTGACAGAGGTACAATACAACGCGAGGGCAATGTATACATATAGCTATTAGACATTACTGAATGCACAAAAACGACCAAAACAACCAAATGTTCCTTCTCAAACGCCCGCAGCCCTTTCTCAACGAACGTGAAGTAAGCAATTCGCACTCCTACAGACTCCGCTTTGAAGGTCGGGCGTCGTGCACATAGTATACACCATAGGGCATGGGGAGAGACACAGCACCAAACTTGGTCGAGCAGATGTGACGCTGCTTTGTCTGTACTTATGATGCCGCACAGATCTGCTTGACGACTGCCGTGCGCCGTTCGAGCGCGATGAGGTCCAGGAGCTGCGTGAAGAAGATGAATTGTTGGTTGTCGCTCCCTCGCGATCATCCTGTCCTCCAACACTTATGACAGAATTGAGAACCTCGCAAATTTACTCGTCGCGGAACTACTTTGTCTTTGCGTCTAAATCCTTCTCCAAGTCACTGAAGAAATCTGCCGCAACCTGATCTGCATTATCTGGTGCGGGATTGATTTGCAAATCGGCCTCAGCCCAGACCTTGTGCGAGTTTTTTGCCGCCATGGCTTTCAACGTGGGATTTGCCGCCTGCTTGTTAACCTGAAGCTTATAACGTCGGTACTCCTTCCCACTCTTGGTGAACTTGTCGCCATAATCCAGCCGAAGGCCAATCTCTGCGTCGTCCTTCCCGGTCTGAGCAGGTACCGCTCTCGTGCCAGCATCGCCTTGTCCATTGACAATCTTCGTCAAGCGTGACTTCGTTGAGGTGACGTATTGCTGCAACTTCTGGAGGCCGTCCTTAATGGCGCGGCTCATAGTGTGCGGGTAGACCTGGGATGGGTGTTAGGTAATGAAATCTCTAGATATTTGTGCTTACGTCTGCTAGGAGGTATAAAGCGCCAGAGAGTGTAGGAGACTCGACAGGAACCAGAGCTTCTACTAGGACTGCGTCGTCTTCGAGGGGTAGCGCTCGGAGGGCGGGGAGTTGGTTGTACTCGTGAAGCAGACATGCCTTTCTATGGCCTTATATAAAGAGCCTGAGCGCTTAGTGAACATCTGGCCTAGATCAATCACCACATTAACAGAGTTGTTGTGGATCAGCTTCAGGTTTATGGCGCTTAGGTTGTACCATCAGCGAATAGCAAGCAACTCGACATCTCGTGATCTAGCGCCTCGGCGTTTCAGCTCCGCCCACTTTATCCTCGCGACACCAACAGATTTTCAATCTCATGCTCCGCATGAATCACCAACGACCTCGAATCAGACTCCCGTTCCTGACAAGCCACATGCAACTCTTGCAATGGGCTCGAGCAACACGGTGGTGCCGCGCCCTCACCGAGCACAGCTTTCTGATACACTGGGCGCGTAGTTACGCATGCCGCACATCCACCAAAATTGCAAAACGCTCGTTCGGCGAGACTGTGAATCAGTTGAGCACGCCATTCCAAGGCGCATGTGCGTCTGGCCTCCAGTATTGATGTGGCACTTGCACTGACCTTGCATAGCTACAATGCACGAGAATGAGGACTTTTACCACTTCTCCCGAGGTAGATTTGTGCAGAATGAGGCCTATGAAATGGCTTCCCGATACGCTCGCTTTAACGTGGACGAGCTGGCGAGGATTGCGGCTGATGCCGTGGGCGCGAAATCCTGTGTCCATGTCGAAAAGTTCGCAGATGGCATGCACAACAAAGCACTACTACTTACCATGGACGACGGCAAACAGGTGGTCGCCAAGATTCCCAACCCCAATGCTGGTCAACCTCACTTTACTACCGCAAGCGAAGTGGCCACTATGGACATCATGCGCAATCTCCTGGAAACCCCGGTGCCCAAGGTCTACGCATGGTGCAGCCACGCGGAGGACACTCCCGTTGGAGCCGAGTACATCGTCATGGAAAGGGCCGCTGGGGTATCTCTGAAGTCAGTATGGCATAAGCTGGAGCTTCCGGATCGATTCGCCGTCACCAAAGAAATTGCTGCCTTCCAAACAGCGTGGTCATCTGCTTCCTATGAAGGTTACGGCAGCATATACTATGCTTTTGACCTCCCAGAAGAGCACCATCTACCGCTCCACCGCCGTGAGCGTGGTTTAGGAGCAGACGACAGATTCGCTCTAGGCCCAATCACTGGCAGAGACTGGATCGATGATGGACGGCAATCTGTAACTTTCGACAGGGGCCCTTGTACGTCCGCCCTTAGTTAGAGCATTACAAATTTCAAGACTGATCTGGTATTTAGGGAGAACAATCGAAGGCTACCTGGAGGCAGTTGGCCGCCGGGAGATGGTCTGCGTTAAAGAGCTTCCTCGACTCCCACCGACCCAAGTTACACTCTGTGGTCCAGGAACGTACCAGCCGACGAGAGAGAAGAAATTACGGGCCCTTGAGTACTATCTACAGCTTTTCAAGCATCTTGCACCTTCCGACTCTGCTGTTCGGAAGCCTTCTGCGTGGCATGGAGATCTGCACATCGAGAACATCTTTGTCGATCCCAGCGAGCCGACAAAAGTGACTTGTATCATCGACTGGCAGTCGACAGAAGTAGCACCTCTCTTTGTTCAAGCCCGCCAGCCATACATTCTTGACTACGAGGGCCCTCAGACCACTGGAGTAGATCGACCACGCCTTCCTACCAATTTCGCTAATCTGTCGTCAGAAGAGCGGAAGGCTGCCAACCGATTACTTCTCGATCAGTCTCTCTGTGTCGGCTACAAACGCTGGATCAAGAGCCAGACCCCAGATATCTGGAAATGTTTCAAGTTCCAGGAAACGCCTGCCTTTCAGCTCTTGCTGCTCGCCCGTACTCTTCTCGTCGACGGCGAAGCCATCTACACGGCTCGTATTATCGAGTACCTCCAATCGAGCAATAACATTCTGGAATATAACGGACTTTCCATACCGGAGCATGTCATAGCCGAAGTTGAGGCCGATAGTGAAGGTGCGCTTCGTGGCATGGAAGCCATGGCAGGGATTCAGGAAACCATGGGCAATTTATTCCCGGAGCGTGGGTGTGTGAGACCTGAACACTACGACGAGGCCAAAGACGCCCTGCGCCAGTGCAAAGAGCAGATCATAGACATGTTCGCAAGTACGGCAGCCGAGCGTGCTGCCTGGCAAGATTCGTGGCCATTCGATGACTAAGTTGGAGGATCATGGACTCTGCGGTCGGCTTCGAGCATCAGTACCACGCGTGTCCCAGATTGCAGACCTCGTGCAGTGCTGGTCTCTGCTTGCGTCATCCCAGTTGAGTCGGATAGTCCAGTGATAGCGACAAAGATATATATATCGCCTTCTGTTCCCCACATCCTTGTCGCCGGCCTTTCTAGCCTCGTGAACTTGCAGATACTGACGGAGGTAGGTCGTGCGCTAGGTTTGAGTGAAGTAATTCGGTCGCTATAGGTCTGCGAGCGCGTTAGAGACATCATACGGGTATCGATGCTGTAGCCTACCTCGCGCATATAGTCCGCGATCTGAATACACGTCCGTGTCGGCTTATAACTAATGTACCCGATCTCCTGCGCTTCAGGTGCCGCGCTCAAGATTTCTTGTGCTGTCGTTTCGCAGAGTCCTCGCGCAACGGCGCGACGGATAATGACCCAGTTCTCTCCCTTCGATATTTCGATTAACGGAGGAGTATGTTATCGGCGTAGATCCCTACATCTTCGTGGAGGTCGTCTAGTCGCAATGTCTGTCGTACGCCAAGCCCCACTACCGCAGAAGCGCAGAAGTCCATGTGACTGCACACGTGTAAAGCTGTGCAGCTGTAGAGCTGAAGCTACATGTACTGTACATGACAAGATAGCCTCGGAAGCATCAGGTGGCAGGAGGTACCAATGTAACGTAGAGGAAAATGTATACATATAGCTATATTAGACATTATTGAAGGCACAAAACGCCGAATCAACCCTTTACCGAATAGCAAATAAGCACATCGTTCTCTTACAGCTTCACACAGGAGTGAGACAACTGCGCCAGCGCCAGCGCCAGCGCCAGCGACAAGCATTTCACAGTTCTCCCCAGGTTTCCTTTGCGCCCATCTTCGGGCCAGTCGTGGAAGATGTAGCCCGCTGAAAAGCTACTTGGCGTTGCCAAATTTCTTCGACTCAACAGGCGGCTCAACAGGCGGCTCCACAGCGGTTTGCTGCTCACGGCCCGACTTCTTGCTCGACTTCTCTCGCGACGTCTCGGTATTGACATGATCAAACAACCATGGAGTACTATCCTTCTGGTCATTGCGTAGAGGCTCCTCTGTCTCTGGATGAAGGCCCTTCTTCTTCATTTCCTCCAGGTACAGGCGATTAGAGTGCCAGATTTCGAGGAGTCCTGCGCGTGTACGTTCTTCGTATTCCCTGCCGCATAGAGTTATCATGTCTGATCGAGTGACCCATGTGTCCTCCCCAGCGGACTTCCATGCTACAAGAAACTTGGTGATAGGCTCTCTCGTGCGATGCTTCACATTACTCTCCACTTCTACGATCGCTTTGACGGCTCGGACTTCGATTGCTGTTCGCGTTTTGATCCCCTCTGTCTTCTTGGCAGCACGTGTCTTGTACAGCTCTGCGCACGTTCCTCGCCCAAACGAGGCTCCAGGCAAAATTCTGTACACGGGTATGTTGTCCGTTCCGACATTGACGATGGCTCGGTAGCCCTCCCTCCCGGTCGCCTGCACTTCCGTAACCTTACCCAGGACGGTGATGCCGTTGTGAAAGACGGGTCCGGGTACAGCAGAAGTCCGCAGTCCCGTCCAAGCCGATTGGAACGGCTTCCCTCCAGGCTGAGGATCAGCGCGATTCGGGTGTCCAGGGACGGTGTAATCTTTGCTTGTGGTCTGCACAGATTGGGGCGGTTTTTCTGGAGTTTGAGGTCGTTCAGCATGCGTAGCTTGAGACGGTGTATCAGGAAGGGTGCCGTCTTGAGTTGTGTCGCTGTCGCAGAATAAGGGTTCCTCGCTCGTCGATCCGGCCGAAGCACCCGAGGATGATGACTCATCGCTCGTTGCCGCGGGCTCGGATTCCTCTCCGGGCTCGGGATCCCGGTACTTAAGTAGACGTGGGGTGATCATCTCCAAGGTTTTCTGCGCCGCCGGAGTCAAGACAATCTCTTCCACGACTACACCTTCCGGGACTGCTGCTTGTGCAAGTGCTGCATAGCCAAAAGTGCTGAGCTGTTTGGCGATCGTCTGTCTTTTGTCCGTCAATGCAAGGCTATTCTGCGGACCAAGGCAAAGTTTCAATTGGTTGACGGGCAGCAA
>JAABUL010003658.1_pt1 | contig 22319 bp, 22 predicted proteins | sample 5559151 | NCBI WGS metagenome assembly JAABUL01 (sample SAMN10711876, study PRJNA513368) | rock metagenome | isolation source: Antarctica rocks | place: Antarctica: Victoria Land, Pudding Butte sud | reverse complement strand
GCCAAGTTCCTGGCGAAGCTCCAGGCCAGCGTGGGCGTGGCCCGTGCCGCGCGCGCGGCGACGACGATCGCACGCAACGTCGGCGCCGAGGTCCGCCGGCGCACGGAGGGCGGTAAGATCGTCCTGAGCGTGGCCTATCCGTCGTAGCTGTCGTTCGGGGATGGTGGCATAACCGTACTACCTACCACCCGTATCCATCGCATGCGCGCCGCCCTCGTGTCACGCCCTTGGGCACGGCGAGGGGTGGACCCGCGCGACGAGGGCGACGAGAGCTTTCGGGGCGCGCGCACGCGCCGCGCGCCGCCGCTACCCCATCTCCGCCGCGCCCTGGGAGGACCTGATCCCGTGTTACCGCGGGGCGCCGGCGCGGGACGATGCCGACGCGACGGGCCATGGCGCGCATGGATGGGGCGCATGAAGTTGTAATGGTCTCGCGGGGCAAATCTGCCTCGCGGGGCGAGGAAAGGGAGAGGACGATGCCGTATAAGAATCGGGAGATCACGATCACGGTCGACCCGGGAACCGGCCAGGCGGAGTACAAGAGCGAGGGGTTCTCCGGCCCCAGCTGCACGGAACCGGCCGAGTGGGCCAGGACCATGATGGGCCCACCGGTCGTGGACGATGAGACGGAGGAATTCTACCAACCCGTCATCCAGCAGCAGAGCGAGTTGGCCCGGCGACAGGTCGGGGGGCGGGGATAGCATGGGCGACATCGTCTTCAATATCGACGCGTCCACCGGCACGGCGGCCGTCGGGGGGCTCGAGGAGGCCGATCAGGTCGGGACCGCGCGCGATGCGCGCGGCCGGGCATCGAAACGCTCGTCCGGCTGCCGGTTGGCGTGGATAGGCCCGGCCCCGGCATCCTGCGGGTCAACGCGATCTATCACGGCTCGCTCGTGGAAGGCTACGGCGTCGTTTCGAGCGTCCGCTTACAGGGCTGTAGCATCCGGTGCGCCGGCTTTATCTACAGTATGATGGCAGTACGCTGACGGAGGTACGGAATCGATGATTGGGACACAGCAAGGAGGGCTACGATGGCAGGACATCAGGATAGCAGGGTCGAGGGCGCCACCCGCGCCAATGTCGACACGGCTGGCTGGATTCAACGGTTCCTCGCGGATCTGGGGGTTGTCAGGAGCGCCAATACGGTTCGCGCCTACCGACACGACCTGTCACGCTGGGCCGCCTTTTGTCGCACGGTTGCCGTCGACCCGCTGCAGGCCCGACCGCGGGACGTTGTCGTCTTCATCCGACACGAGCGCGAGCGTCCCGTCCGCGACACCGCCACGGTCGGCGCGCGGACGCTCGTCCGGCGCCTCTCAGCGATCCGTCAGTGGTACGCGTACCTGATGCTGGAACCGGAGTTGACGGGCGTGCAGCGGAACCCGGTGCCTGGCGGCGGCACGCTGCGGACGGCCAGCGGCATCGTCGCGGGCCGCCCGGCCTTGCTGCGCTACGATCGTCGTCAGCCGGAGGTCCTCTCGCCCGCCGAGATCGACCACTTCATCGCCCATCTGACGGCGACGAGCCATCGGGACCGCGCCATCGTCTGGCTGCTCAAGGACGGCGGGCTGCGCATCGGTGAGGCCCTCGACCTGCGGATCGGGGACATCCATTGGGCCGGGCGGCGGATCACGGTGCGGGCGCCCAAGACGCACAATGCCCGCACCATCGCCCTGAGCACCGACGCCCTGGCGGCGCTCGGCGCGTACGTGCGGCTGGAACGTCCCCCGGACCTGGACCATGACCACATCTTCGTTTGCCTCGGGCGGCGCAGCTTCGGCCGGCCGTTCGGATACCGCGCCTGGGCCTTCGTGTGCGAGCAGGCGCGGCGACAGGCTGGGACGCCGCGGGTCCATGCGCATGCCCTGCGGCACACCTGTGCGACCAATCTCGCCGAGGCCGGGATGGCCCTCGACACCCTGCAACGGCAGTTGGGCCATCGTCACATCGACACGACGATGATCTACAACGAGGTCCGTGACGGGCGCTTGCAGCAGGAGTACCAGCAGGCCATGGCGACGGCGCGCCTGGGGGCGCTGCCCGACGAGGAGGTGCGGTGATGGACGGTTCCGTGCCTCTCTCCGCGCGACCGCACGCCCTGACCGTCGCGGAGCGCGCCGCACTCATGGGAAAGCGCCTGGACGTGGCGGAGCGGGAACGGCTGATCGCGCTCTTCGACCCCTTCGCGGAGATGTTCCTGCGCAGGACGCTGTGCGGGTCCGACGATCGAAACCGGCGAGCGGCGCTGTACAGCGCCTTCCGCCTGTGCAAACAGATGATGCTGGACCTGGATTGCACCTACTGGGCCTTCACTTGGGAGCGCCTGCTTGCCTGGAAGGCGACGGCGTTGGACCAGGCGGGCGATCAGCGGCGGACCTGGCGCCACGATTGGGAGACGCAGTGGACGCGCGTGACATCGACGCTGTTCTTCATGGGCGTCCTGCCCTACACCGAGGACATCCATCGCACCTATCACCGTGAGCTGGCCGAGAAATGGCTCGGCCCCGACTTGGCCCGCGAGATAGAGGCTCGCTTCATCGCCGCGGCCACGGGGATGGGCTATCGGTACGAGCGTCAACTCCGCAAGCAAGCGGTGAGCGTCCTGCTCACGGTGCTCACGGCGACGGGCAAGGCCGATCTCGCCGCGTTGACCACGGCAGACCTCGACGAGTGGCAAGCCCAAACCGGCCGCTCCCGGCGGGTCGCGCGGGCGAGCATCGCGTGCATCCGGCGCGTCTTACCGGTTATGGGCTACCTGAGCGGGACCGAGCCGGCGCGGACGGAGAGCCGTGCCGCCCCAACGCGGACAGAGGGTCGTCCCAGCCCTACGCGGGCGCAGGATCGTCCCAGGCCCACGTTCACCTGGGGGGCGACACCGCCACAGGTGGCCGCGACGTTCGAGCGCTTCCTGGTCGATCTGACCACGGTCCTGCGCCCCACGACCGTCGGTTCGTACAAGGTCGCGCTGCGCCGCTTCGGTGACTGGCTCGGCATGTACGATCCCGCGCTCACCTCCGTGGCGGAGGTGCGGCGCCGGCACATCGAGGCCTACAAACAGGCCGTCATGCGGATGCGCTGCGGAGACCACACGAACGTCGGGGCCGAGTTCAACACGATCAATCTGGGCGAGCCGCTCTCGCAAGCGCAGCGCGTGCGCTCGATCTCGTGCGTGCGGTCGTTTTTCGACCGTATCGACGTCCTCGACTACCCCGAGCGGCCCGGTCGGGCCCTGTTCGTGCGCGGCGATGTCGCGCGGGTCGACGAGCGCATACCCCGACACATTCCCGAGGACGACTGGCGTCGGCTCGTCGCGGCCGTGGAACAGCTAACCCTCGAGCGCGTGGTCGAGCACGGCTTCCCGCCGCCGGTGGAGCGTGTGCGGGTCGTGTTGAACATCCTGCTTGAGTGCGGGCTGCGGGCGGGGGAACTGTGCCGGCTCGACACGGCGTGCCTCGTGGAGGCCAGTGATATGCGCACGGGACAGCGGACGCATTGGTTGCGCGTCCCGGTGGGCAAGCTGCACAACGACCGCCTGATCCCCGTCCGCCCCCACGTCGTCGCGGCCATCGACGCGTGGATGCGCGTGCGGGGTCAGCAGCCGTGCGGATTCGATGAGCGGACGGGGAAACCATGCGACTTTCTGCTCGCGTGGCAGGGATGCGGGTTCAGCGGCCACAGATTGAACGAGTACATCGCGCGGCTCTGCACGATCGCGGGGACGCGGAAGTACACCAGCCACAACTTCCGGCACACGCTGGCGGTCCTCTGGCGTGCCCGCGGCATGCGCATCGAGACCATCAGCCGCATGCTCGGGCACAAGAGCCTGCAGATGACGCTGCGCTACGCGGCGGTCATGCCACCGACGTTGCGCCAGGAGTTCGAGGCGGCCTTCGCGGCCATCGATGAGGAGCACCGGGCGACGGCGCAGGTGCGCGTGCTGCTCTCCCCCGAGGCACATATGGAGGCGCGGACGCAGTGGCGCGAGTCGCTCTTCGTCGACCTCGGCATGGGATGGTGCGGTCTGACGGCGTACCATCCCTGTGAGACGCGGTTGGCCTGCCCGCGCTGCCCGAACTTCATGCCGGACAGGGAGCATCTACCTTTAATGGAACGCCAGCGCGCCAACCTCATCGAGCTGCGCGGTCTGGGCGAGCGCGCCCTGCCGCAGGCACGACAGCGGGACTTCGCGCAAGAAATGACGGAGGCCGTCGATGCGCTCGACGGACACATCGCCGCGGTCGGCGGCGGGCAGGACCACCCTCTCGGCGGTGAGACCGCCCCCTCGCCCCCGTAGGGCCACCTTTTCTACCACGATCATATCGGAGGACCCGATGCCAGAGATGACATTCCTCGTCGACGAACTGACCGGCGCGCTCCTGCTTGAGGGGCCGGATCGTGTCCCGACGGATATGTTGGACATGCTGACCGAGCGATTCGGGCCCGGCCGCGAGGTGGGATGTGCGCGTCCGATCACCCTCTTGCCGCCACCACAAGCGACGGACGCCGAGATCGCGACGAGCATCTGCGTCCGCGTCGCGGGCTATTACCATGGCTCTCTCATAGAAGGACCCGGGCGGCGGAGCTCGGCCTTGTTCCAGTCCTGCCCCCTGACATGCGACGGATGCTGGGTTCCGCACCTTCATGACCCGCAGGGCGGCGTCCTGGTCCCGGTCGAGCGCCTCGCGGCGGCGCTGCTCGATCCGGCGCATGACCGCGATGGGGTCAGCCTCCTGGGCGGGGAGCCTATGGTACAGCCGGAGGGATTGCTGGCCCTTGTCCGCGCGCTGCGCGCGCGCGGCTGCCCGCACATCCTCTGTTACAGCGGCTACACCTACGAGGCCCTGCGTCGGCGCGCCTGTCGCCAACCCGCTATCGGCGCTGTTCTCGACGAGATCGATATGTTAGTCGACGGGCCGTATGTCAAGGAGTTGGCAGACCGCGCCGGCCCCTGGACGGGCAGCGGGAACCAGCGCGTGCTCACGCTCACGACGGGCGTGCCGGTCCTATGGGTTGCAGTGGCGGAGAGGTGAAAGGGCGTTACGCCGCCGCATCCGATGCACGCCCGCGGGTGACCACCCTCCGCCCGCCATCACGGCTGGCCTCGGTGGGCCGGTGGGGCGGGGGCGTGTCAAGGGTTCCGAAGCGCCCTTGACACGCCCCCGGTCGCCGTGCTGCGGCGGCGGCGCCGACGGGGGGGACTCAGGATGTGGTGCCGCGCCGTCCCCCCCGTCGGCTTGCCCAGCCTAGCACGGCGACTCCTCCCACCTCGCGCCGGGCAACCGTTGGGTACGGCCTCCGGGAAGGATCTTGGATGTGGCACTCATACGTGTTGCCGGCAACGCGCGCTTGCCGCACGGTTCCCTTTTTCTCCGCACGGTTCCCTTGGTACACTGCATGGCCGTGGGCCGGCGGCAACAGAGCATAGCGATGGGAGGGGTCGATGCGAACCGGGGATCGAGGACCAACGTTACTGACGCGGCCGCCGCGCACGACCGGCGGGCCGCTGCACGGGTTGCGCGCGGCCCTGCACCCGCTCGATCTCCTGCTCCTCGCGGCGCCCGTGGCCTTCGCGGCCGACCGATTGCACTGGGGCGCGGCCATCCTGTTCTTCGCGAGCGGCCTGGCCATCGTGCCCCTGGCCCGCCTGATCGGCGTCGCGACCGAGGAGTTGGCCGGCCGGCTTGGCTCCGCGGCGGGCGGCCTCGTGAACGCCACTTTCGGCAACGCCACCGAGCTCATCATCGCCGTCATCGCCCTCCAGGCCGGCCGCCCCGACCTGGTCAAGGCCTCGCTCATCGGCTCCGTGCTCGGCAACGTGCTCGCCGTCGTCGGCCTCGCCTTCCTCGTCGGGGGGTGGCGCCGCGAGCGCCAACGCTTCGACGCGACGGCCGCCGGCGCCGCCGGCGCGCAGCTCACGTTGGCCGCGAGCGCGCTGCTCATCCCCACCGTCCTGGTCGCCACCTCCCGCGTCCACGCCGGCGCGCTCGAAGCCCTGAGCGTCGGCACCGCCCTTGTCCTCCTGCTCGGCTACGGGGCGGGGCTCGTCTTCTCCCTGCGCACGCACGCCCACCTCTACACAGAGGAGGACGAGGAGGACCTGCACGGGCCGGGCTGGGGCGTGCGCAACGCCATCGTCGTGCTGCTGCTCGCGACCGTGGGCGTCGCCGTCCTCTCGGAGTGGCTCGTGCGCGGGGTGACCGGCGTCACGGCGGGGCTCGGCTGGAGCGAGATCTTCGTGGGGGTGATCCTCGTTGCGCTCATCGGCAACGCGGCCGAGCACGCCAGCGCCGTGAGCGTGGCCGCGCGCGACCGCATGGACCTGTCCCTGTCCATCGCGCTCGGCAGCGCGGCGCAGATCGCCCTCTTCGTCGCCCCGGCCCTGGTGCTGCTCGGGCTCGCGCTTGGCCACCCGCTCACGCTCCTCTTCGACCCGTTCGAGGTCGCGGCGGTCGTGATCGCGGCCGCGCTGGTCAATCAGGTTATCCGCGATGGGGAGAGCACCTGGCTGGAGGGCGCCCAACTCCTGGCCGTCTATCTCCTGGTGGCCGTCGCCTTCTTCGTGCATGCGTGACATGCACATGGGCGGTCAGTCAGAACAGGGCATGTTGGGGCGGCCGTCCTCGCCGCGTGGTCGGTGGTCGATCGGGACCGTGCCCGTCTGTCCCGACTCGACAGGCGATCGGGCACGCGCGAACGCCTGGACGCCACACGTCGCCCCCAATCCCCAGCGCCGTCACACTGTTGATAACTGTCTGCATCGTGCCGGAGACACACCCGTTCGCGGGCGGGCGTCTATTGCCGGTCTGTCGTGTCGCCGACCTGCTGATGGACCCAGCCTACGGGCGCGACAGCGTGTCGATCCTCGGCGGCGAGCCGTTCGACCAGCCGGACGGGGTGGCGGGGCTCGTGGCGCTCGTCGGCGACCGTAAGCTGCCGATCACGGTATACTCCGGCCACACGCTGGAGACGCTCCTGCGACGGGCGGCGCGCAAGCCGTCGGTGCGCCGCATCCTGGGGGCGATCGACCTCTTGATCGATGGTCCCTTCATTGAGGGGGCGGCGGACGGCGCAGGCGCGTATCGGGGGTCGCGCAATCAACGATTGTGGACACGGGCGCAGCTGCACGACGCCCTCGCCGGCCTCGACAGGCCGTAGGCCGTGAGGCGCGTCGCCCCATCCGATAGGGCGGCGCGCGCGAAGGGAGGACATGGACATGGCGGATGATCGGGAGGGGGCGCCCTTCGGGCAGGTGGAGCCGCAGGAGTGGACGTACATCGGCCAGCGACTCAACCGCTCGGGGAAGGTTATGTACGCGTGGCTCGACCATGCGGGTGGGGAGCGTTGGTACGGCAGATCCCTGATGGTGGGCGCGACGGTCGGGGCCGTCTACCGCGTCCACGTCCTTGTCGACGGGCGCGTCGTGACGGGAGGGTCCGAGGCCCCGCGTTATGTCCGCATGTCCGACGACGGTCGGCGCGCCACCTGGCGCGCCGACCACGCCGACACTCAGGGCCGGATCGAGGCCGAACGCGCCCGCAGGAAGGCGGTCGAGGAGCACAAGGGGGACCTGGGGACCTGGGGGCCATGACGCTCTCCGAGGCCGCCGCGTGGTACAGGAGCCGCGCCCTGCCGGCGCAACGCGCCGGCGCCCTCGCCGTGTTGATAGATTACATCCAACATGGGCGCTAGGCGCGCGTGACAGGCACGCGGTTCACCCCACTGGGACGGTCGTCCTCCCGCGGAACGACATGGACACATGAGTGTTGGCGCCCCGCGATAGCCGGGCGGCGGCTCGCTGCCCTCGGCTTGCGCGTTGTGCGAGGACGACCGTCCCGACCTGGTCCTGGGGGAGACATAACTCGCGCTTTTTATCGAACCCCGACGAGAAAACCCACGATCTTCAGTCGTGGGATGAATCGGCGGCCATCAGACGCGTCAGCGTCCTAAGCGTCCTAAATGCTTCCAACGGGCCTGTTGCCGAACCCTTGGTGCCGTGCAAGATCGCGAAAAACAGTCGGTTGAGATGCCGTCTGAACCGCTTAACCCCCTCCTTGAGAGGGTCCCAAGAGGCTCGAAAGAGTTCTCCGATAGCACTTTCGCCACGTACATAGAGTTTGCAACAGGCCCCTTGGAAGCATTTAGTTAGGCTGAGCGCGTGTTTCTTAGACGGTGAACATGATCTACTGGAGGGCATATTTAGGACATGATCGTGCTAGAGTTCAAACTCGCGGGTGCGGCGTGTCAATCCGCCGCACTCGATGAGGCCATCCGTACCACGCAGTTCATCAGGAACAAGTGTGTGCGCAAGTGGCGCGACGAACGCGGGATAAAGCCCTATGACTTGAACAAGTACTGCGCGGTCCTGGCGAAGGAGTATGACTTCGCGGGCAAGCTCAATTCGCAGGCACGGCAGGCGGCGGCCGAGCGCGCGGGCGCGGCCATCCTGCGTTTCTACAAAAACTGCCGAGAGAAGAAACCGGGCAAGAAAGGATACCCTGCGTTCCAGAAGGATTGCCGTAGTGTCGAGTACAAGCAAACGGGCTGGAAGCTGGACGAAGCGCGCACCAGGCTGACGTTGACGGACGTCTTCAAGGCGGGCACGTTCAAGCTCAAGGGGACGCGCGACCTCGTGGGCTACGCGCTCGACCAGATCAAACGGGTCCGCATTGTCAAACGCGCGGACGGTTACTACGGACAGTTCGGCATCGATGCCACACGACAGGTCTCAACAGAGGCCATAGGACACGCGGTCGGTATCGACCTGGGATTGTCGCATTTCTACACTGACTCCAAGGGCGCGACCGTCGAGAACCCGCGTCACTTACGGCGGTCAGAAAAGGCGCTCAGACGTTTACAGCGGCGTGTGTCATCCAAGGTCAAGGGGTCGAAGAACCGGAGCAAGGCGCGGGAGCGGTTAGGCCGCAAACACCTAAAAGTCCGTAGGCAGCGTAAGGACTTCGCCGTGAAGACGGCGCGGGCGCTCATCATGTCTAACGACGTGATCGCTTACGAAAACTTGAAGGTCGCCAACATGGTCCGCAACCGTCGCCTCTCTAAAAGTATCAGTGATGCGGGTTGGCGCGCGTTCGTGACGTGGCTGGAGTACCTGGCCCACGTCTACGGCAAGGTCGTGGTCGCCGTCCCGCCCCAGTACACGAGCCAAGAGTGCTCAGGCTGCGGCGCGCGCGTCAAGAAAGCCTTGTCGGAACGGACGCATGTGTGCCTGCGCTGCAAGATGGTCCTCGACCGCGACCACAACGCGGCGCGCAATATCTTGGCGCTCGGATTACACCGACTAGAACAAACTACGGCGGGGCACGCCGAAAGTCACGCTTGGGGACAGTCTGCCCTCTATCCGCCAGAGGTACCTCTGGCGGACAAGGCTGCTGGCTGAACCAAGAATCTCACGACTTGAGTCGTGTGGAGTGTCAACGAAACGAAGACCATGTGTTTGCTGATCTCGGAGAGGTCCTGCATGCGGGCGCCATGGCGCATCCTGAACTCGCATGTGGCGGCGGGGATGGGGGCGAGGACGGGGCCGAGGATACGTCAGACCGCGAGTCGACAGGGGTTGCCCCCATCCGCGCCCGGATGGAAGAAGAAAAGGGGGGAGATAGATGACCCGACGAGTGACGGTGTGCATAGACGCGTGCGACGACAGCACGGACGAGGGGGTCGCCGCGCGCCTGCGCGATGGCCTGGACGCGATGGATGGTGACAGCGTGATCCAGGCGATCTACCTCCCGCCCCTGGGCGCGACGCTTGTCCTCCAGACACGGCCGGCCTGCCCCGCGTGTGGCCAGGATTTGATGGGTCTCGTGGGATCGTGCATCGATTGCGACGTAGACCCGGAGCTATCCATGTCCGATTTCCTCAAGGACCCTTTCGATCTGACCGTGAATGAGGCAGGATAATGAGCAAGCGCGTAAGGCCCCTCCATGCGTCGGGGTATGACTCTTTCGATATGTTCTGTGGTGCGGGTGGTTTCTCCGAAGGGGTGTCCCGTCGCGGCGTCAACATCAAAGCGGCGGCCAATCACGAACGCATCTGTATCGAGTCGCACAACTCGAACTTCCCCCTCGCCGACCATTATCTCACGGACGTCTCGGTCGCGGACATGCGCAAGTTCCCCCGCGCGCGCCTGCTCTTCGCGTCGCCTGAGTGCTTCCCGGCCGGCACGATGATCCTGTGTGAGCGCGGGCTCGTCCCTATCGAGGACGTTGTCGAGGGGGATCGGGCGCTTACCCACTGTGGCCGTTGGCAGCCAGTCACGCGGGTTATGCGCACCGTGAAAGACACCATCCTCGTCAAGGGGCAGGGACATCCCGGTCTGGAAGTGACGGCGGCGCACCCCTTCCTGGTCCGCATGCGAAGCCAGGCGTGGGACAACGAAAAGCGCGACTATAACCGCCGCGTCTTTGGCGAACCGGCATGGATCAAGGCCGGAGACCTGACGGCCAAGACCTACTATTGGGCGACGCCCCGGACCTCTGACCCGCTCGCCATCCCTCCTGTCCCTGGTCGGGGCATGTCCCTACGTGACGAGGAAGACAACTTCTGGTGGCTCGTCGGTCGGTGGCTGGCCGACGGCACGGTTCGCATCAGGGAAGATCAGGGCGGGGAGATCACGCTCGCGGCGGGACGCAAGAAAGCCGATGAGCTAGAGGCGCGCCTGCGCCACTGGCAGCCGGTCCACGAGGGGCGCTGTGGCTACAACGAATTGCGCTGGCGACGCCGCGACGTGCGAACGGCCGTGCTTTTCGAGGCCGGACATGAGGGCCTGGCCTCATGGCTCGTCGAGCACTTCGGAAAGCTGGCGCATGGAAAGACCCTGCCGGCCTGGGCGCTCTCGATGCCGCTGGCCTGGCGCTACGCGCTCCTGCAGGGCTATCTCTCGGGGGACGGCTATCGGAGCGCGACCCACACAAACGCCTCGACGGTCTCGAAGCGCCTGGCCATCGGGATACGTCTGCTCGCTGAGTCCATGATCTATCGCGCCAGCCTCCATCGTGCCCCACAACACGCGACACAGATAGAGGGCCGCGCGGTGAACGTCCGTGACCTATGGACCGTCCGTTGGCCCCACGAGACCACGCGCCACGACGCCTTCGCGGACGATCTCCTCGCCTGGTCGCCAGTCAGAGACATACGGCCGGGACGCTTGGCCGTAGAGGTCTTCAACCTGTCCATCCAAGACGATGAAAGCTACGTCGCGGACGGTATCGTGGTCCACAACTGTACGGATTGGTCGCTGGCCAAGGGGGTGCGTCGGCGCAACATGGGGCAACTCGACCTGTGGGGGGACGACGGCCTCGACCCCACCGCGGAGCGCACGCGCGTCACGATGTGGGACCCGCTGCGTTATTGTGACATACATGACCCTGATGGCGGCATTGTAGAGAATGTTACCGAAGTGCCGGTCTACTGGCGGCTGTGGGATACCTGGCTCAAAGGGTGGGCCGATCTCGGCTACGAGACTCAAGTGCTCTATCTCAACTCGGCTTTCGCACACCCGCCCGTTAGACCGGACGGGACGTATTCTCTGGCGGCCCCGCAATCGCGGGACCGGGTGTACGTCGTGTTCAAGAAGAAGGGTTTGGGTAAGCCCTTGAACATCCAGATCAAGCCCTGGGCGTGGTGCGCGGCGTGCGGGGTGGACGTCCAGGCGGTCCAGAGCTGGAAGCCCCACAACAAGTATGGGCGGAAGGGGCGCTACGGGGCGACGAAACAATACGTCTATCGCTGCCCTGCGTGCGCCGTCATGGTGACGCCATACTACTGGTGCGCGGCGAATGCGATCGACTGGACGAAACGCGGGGAGCGCATCGGCGATCGCAAGAAGGCGTTGGCGCCCAAAACGGTGGAGCGTATCCGCTACGGCCTGCAGAAATTCGGCGGTCACAATCCGTTCCTGGCCGGGGCGTATCATTGCATCCCGCCGTGGGTCCGCACGGCGGATCGACCGGGCGGGACCATCACGAGCCAGGACCACCACCAGCTCGTGCAGCCCGAACCCTTCGTGATGAAAGTCACGCACGCGGGCGGGACAGACAATCGCGCCGCGCGTGTGTCCGACAGGCTCCCAACGCAGACATCGCGCGCCGAGATAGCCCTGCTGACAACACCCCTCGTGGTGAGCAACTACAATGGAGCCAGTCGGCATCCGGTGCGCGATGTCAGTCGGGAGATGCCGACGATGGCGACGGGGTCGGGCGTCCTGAACCACGCGCTGGTCATTCCTCCGTACATGCTGCGTCACGACACCCTGGATGCGACCGCCGCACCCGCGTTCACCATCCAGCCGAACGGGCGCAACAACGACCCGCGCGCGGCGAACGACGTGTTCCCCACGCAGACAACGGGGTTGAATCACGCCCTGATCGTGCCGAGTGGGGGGACATGGGCCGATGATGCACGGCCACCCGACGACCCTTTACCGACACAGACGGCGACGGAGGCCTACGGGATACTGATGATGGCGCGGAACCACAACACCGCCAAGGGCGCCGAGGAAATGTTCGACACGGTCGTCGCGGGCGGGAATCACCACTACCTCGTCCAGCCGTTCATGCTGGACTACAAGGGCGAGCCGCGCCGGGTGGTCGACGCTCTACCCACGCAGACGAGCGTCGTTGGCGACGGCATCGTGGATGTGGGCGCGCGGGAACCCGTGATCTCGCCGGAGGTGGAGGATTGCTATTTCCGGATGCTGATGGTTTCGGAGGTGAAAGCCGCGATGGCGTTCCGGCCGGATTACGTCATCCTGGGAAATCAAAGGCAACAAACGATGCAATGCGGACAGGCCGTGACGCCATCGGTGGCGGAACTCCTGGCCGACGGACTGATCGCGGCCCTGGAGGGCTGACGGGTCGCGCATGACGTCAGGCGAATGGGGGCGACCGCGCGGTCGCCCCTTGGGCACATGGACGTGGAGACCTATAGTCCGGATTAACCTATGGTGGCAAGGGAGGACAACATGAAAGAAGAGAAGCCGACCGACACAGCCTTGTTGCTGCACTTTGCCGAACGGGCGCGTGGCCATGGCTTCATGGTGGACGTCATCCGTCTCTACCAGGCCGGGGGTGGTCTCTCCGACGACGCCATCAAGGAACTCAACGACATCGGCGATGACGGGCTATCCAGTCTGCTCATCTGTGGCCTGCCGCGCGAGGACCAGCGGTACGCGGGCGATGTGGCGGACATCGCGCGGGACGCGGGCGTGGACCCGGCCTGGCTCGCGGACGTGATCCGACGCTACGATCCCCGCAAGATTGGCTGTCGGATGTGCGCCGGTCGCGCGGCCGGCGTCCGCTCCTGCCCCGTTTGCGAGGCGTCTGTGTGCAACACATGTTGGCCGGAGGAGGGGCCGTCGTGGGCCGTCGAGGCGGGCTCGTATGGCTGCCCCAACTGCGGCGTGCTGGAATTGCGGGCGAGCGGCTACGGGCTGGTCTACGAGTGGCCGCCCGTCCTCGACGGCCCGCCGCCATTACCGGTCGGCGCGCGCGATTGGTTGCGCTATCGGGATGATACAGCGAGTTGTGTCGCGGCCGGCGGCAATCGTTGTGTCGCTTACGCGGTCGCGGCGCACCGGCAGACCATCGCGGAGGACGATGGTTTCCCGCGCGGGGGGTTCGTGATCGACTGGCTGGCCGACGCATCCGACATCGCGGGGTGGATACGGTGATGCGCGCGCGACGACCGTCACGCGCGACGTACCGACAGAGGGTGAGCATCGTGGCCCTCGCCACCCCGAGGGGCCCACCGTCGATGTCGGCATCGGGACGGCGGCGGCGGTCGCTTGCCGCGGGCTATAGTCGATGCCGCACAAGAGGCGTATCCGGTTGTACGGCTATGCGTGATAGGGGGTATGGGGCGAGGGGGCGGTGTCGGTCCCCATGCGGGAGGTATGATGGCCAATTATGTGGGGCATGCGCGCAGCAATTTCTTCGCGGTCGTGGATGAGGCTGCGTTCGACCTCTTCTGCGCGAAGTGGGGTCTGTACAAGATCGAGGACGCGGCCAACGGCGTGGGTTTCTATCCCGACGACGCGGTGTGGGAAGACCACAGCCTGCCCGACGCGCCGCGCGCATCCTGGCGCGCGGCGCACGAGGAGCCGGACGACGACGGCTACATCGCCGACGACTACGAATACGAAGGGCCGGACCTGCTCGACGACCTCGCGCCGCTGTTCGCCGGCGATAGTGTAGCCATCGTGATGGACGTTGGGCACGAGAAGATCGTGTACGTAAGAGGCAGCGCCACGGCGATCAACAATCGCGGCGAGAGGGAGAGCATGTCCCTTGAGGACATCTTTGATCGCGCGGCCCGATTGGGCGGGCGCGTCACCCGCGCGGTCGGGTGACACCGACCGACCACAGCGAGGAGGCGTCCAGGCCGTGCCTTGGACGATAACGGATTGTGTCGCCCTGGTTGCGCGTAGACCAACGAGCAGGCAAGGTACATGGCGCCCGCGACGATGATCACGACGACGCCCCAGAAGCGTCGCGATCATCGTGATGCGCGACGAGGAGGCGCTTGTCACGTAGCGATGTTGCTGCAGAGTGGCGCGGGAGGCCCATGATGGCGATGCAGGGGGGAGGCGGGTCTTGCATCTCCCCGTCACCAACCCGCGGAGGAGGGACTGTGTTGATGTCGCGGATAGAGACCCCGTCGCGGACGCGCGGGGTAGACGGCCAGACACTGGCGACGATACACGCGGCGTTTGCGCCTAGGGCGGTGCGGGCGTGGCTGTGCGCCAAGGGGTCCGAGCGGTTCGTGGGCATGTCGCGCAACGCGCGCGCCTGCCCGCTGGCGATCCTGCTGCGCGAACGGGGCATTGCCGCGCGCGTTGGTCGCCATCAGGTGTTGTTGCGCGACCGCATCGGCGGATATTCGTCCGAGCGGCTGATCGACGCTGAGGACATCGGACCATTTCTCCCGCGCTTCGTGGCCGCCCTGGATAGCGCCTATCGCGATGAGGAGGGGTCCCTGGCTGGCGTGCGTGTGACGGCCGGGCAGGCGCTCGCCATCCTCGACGGACTCGACGTGTAGGGCGCGACGTGCGGCGTTCCCTCCCGTACCCAGAGGGGCGCCGTGCTTTTTTCTCGCAGCTCCAGAGATAGACCGAGGAGGTGTTGTATGATGCATGGAACACGCCGGTACAACGTCGCCACCGGGCTGACCGTGGGCGATATCGCCCACAGGCTACGCGCGTCGACGATGACGCTTTGCACGGGGTTCTTATACCACCACGGCGATGGGCACGACTATCTCATCCTCAACGACTCGTTTGGCGAGGATGGCGCCCAGGAATACGCCATCGTGCGCGTGCTCGACGGGCGCGACGCGCCCGATTTCACGATGGTAGAACAAGTCGACAGCATCACGGTGTCGTGGGGCCACGGCGCGGCGCGGGTGGCCGACTTGTTCTGCGCGGCGATGATAGCGCCCACTGTGACCACCGCCGCGTCCGCTTTCCGCGTGTGCGTCGAACGCGACGCCCCGTATCCCCATTGCGCGCTGTGCGCGTGACCGTGAGAGGACTATGTTTTCCCCGCCCGATCCTATCCGCGTCTACCGTCCCACGACGGTCGTTGATTGGCGGCCCAAAGTCGTCGACAGGGGCGCGGTCACATCGACGCGGGACGCGTCGGGCGCGTGGATCGCCATCGCCGGGCTTGATCACTACGCATACAACCTATGGACGCATGATCATCGAAGGAGGATAACCGATGGTATCCGTTAGCCCTCAACAGACCGACGCGCGAGACGCCGAGGACATCGGCGGACTCGCCGAGGGGGACATTGTCGCGAATGAGGATCTTGTCTTTCCACGCGACGCGGACGCGGACGCCCTCCCCGCCGTGGGGGAGTCAACCCAGCCCGACGGGCACGCCGGGGATACCCGCGGCCTTACGACGACATATCCGGTGACGTTGCGCCTGGAAGAGGCGTTCACGGTTGGCCCTGATGGTATCGCGGTGCGTCCCGATGGACATATCGTCGTGGCCGTCAATCCCGGTGGCGCGCCGCCGCAGGGAGGCGTCGCTATCGAGTCTCTCCCAGTCGGCGTGACGCTCGATGCGCTCGTCGGAATAGCGGTCGAGGCGGTGTTGCGAGGGCTCCCCCACCAGCTGGCCCAGGCGGAGATCGATGCGGTCGCGGTCGCGGCGCTGGCGCCGCGTGCGGTGGCGTCGGCGCCAGCGCGACCACCAACCACGACCGGGGCGAAACGCCCCACGACGACGACGCCTCCGGCGCCACAAGCGCCCGTGCCGCCGCGCCGCGCCGCGCCAGGCCCCTCGATGATGGAGCGCGCTGTCGCCCTGGAGAAGGAGCGGGACGGCGGTGAAACGGTCACGCCGTCCGCGCTCGCCGACACCGCCGGGCCATCGGACCCCGCGGCGGCCACAACCCCGCTCGCCCCGGACGGTCCGGACGGTCCAGGGTACACACAGGCGTCCCTGTTCGATGTCGGCGGCTAGACGCGGAATCTCCGCACACCCGCCCGCGCCGCCGATGCCAGGGATGTCCCTGGTATGCGCGCGCTCTCATCGTGACGACGGTCCGCCGGGGTGTGCGGAGATTCCGCGCCCCCGTGCGGGTCATGCATATTGTTGGAGGTTTCCATGACCATGACTACCACGACCGCAACCATGACCGCGACGCAGGCCAACGTGTCCCCGCGACCGTTCGTCCTGCGATTCCCGGATGGTATCGTGTACTCGAAAATCCCCGCCGGTATAACGCCGGATCAGGCTCTTGCCCTGGTGAAGAAGGCGTTCGGGGGTACCTACGGCCAGGACCTCTCGCTCGACACGCCTAAGGGACAGGAGGTAACCATTGACGGCGAGGTGCGCCTGGTGTACGATGTCCACGCTGTTGAGCCGGTGGAGAAGCGCAAGGGTGCGGGCGTCCGGACTGCGGGACGCCGCTTGTCGTCCCGTCCGCCGATGGGCGCTCTGGAACTGCTCCCGGCCCCGGACCCGGTGACGGCGACGGCGTGCGCCGCCATTGCGGATTTGCCGGCGACGCCGAGTCCGGCCGCGCTTTTCCTCGATGACATCCAGTGCGCGGGCGGGGCCGCCATCGAGATGGGCGACGACTGGTCCACCCTGGCCGAGGCCGCCGCGGCGGAGGAAGAGGCGTCGGCCACCATCGTGGTGGCCATCGCGGGGCTTCCGGGGGGACTGTGATGCCTCGCCGCACGGCGCGCGTCCTTTCCACCGCGCGCCGCGCGGCGCCGCCCCTGATCCTCTCAGGTCAGGGGCGGCTAGCCGCCATCAATGACGTGCGCGTCGGGCGCGACCACGCGGCTCTGTTCGCGGCGGGCGCGCCCGACGCCTGGCGTCGCTTCTCGCCGTCCGGCCGGGCGCCGATGGGCGCCCGGCGCATCTGGCGTCTCCACCTCGCCCTGGTCGATGCCCTCCGGCCCATCGCGCCGATGCTCGACGAGCAGGACCTGCAACGCGACGCGGACCAGGATCTGACCGCGTTCCTCGACGAGATGAACGACCAGGACGACGATCAAGAGGTGTTGGCGGGGGACGCGAGGCGTATCCTGGGCGAGTGGCAATTCCAGCCCCACTGGTACTACACCGTCCCGCTGTGCGTGGGCGCCTATCACTACGGCGTCGTCGGTCAAGACGCTCCCCATCCGGCGATCGAGGACGTACTGGGGCTGCTCGTCAATCGCCACATCGCGTCCTACGGCCGCGGAGTCATGATCAACGAATCGGGGCGCGCGCTGGACGCGCGGCTTGCCGCCGATCTGCCGCAGCCCCTCGGCGAGGCCCTCTACGCGATGATCGACCCGATGCCGGAAGAACCATGCCGGACAACGTCGGGCGTTCCCGATCGGAACGATACGACCGACCCGTATCGCCGGTATGTCGACGCTGTCGCCGCCTGGTCATCGCGATTTGATCGGCGCGCGGCCGGTGTGCTGCGCGCGCTCGCGGGTGAGCATGCGCGCCGAGGGCTGATGGTTCCTGACCTTGCGCTTTTCGCGCGCTGGGTCGCGTTCGACGCCGACCTCGCGGGGGAATTCGCCGCGCGCACGACGCGCGACGCCAGCTCGGACGTGGACCCTCGGCCCTCCGCCGTCGCGTGCGTCGAGGAGGACAACCCCTACATGCTCGACCCGGACGAGGTGTCGCTGTGGGACATCGATTACGACTGGGACCAAGCGTCGCTGCGCGTGCTCCTCGCCCACGCGGAGCGGGCACACCACCTGTACCATCGGATGGGCGATGTGCGCGCGGCGCTGGGCAGTGGCGGCGACCCCGCGCTGCGTGTGAGCGCCGCGCGCGCTCTCCTCGCCGCACTCGCCAGCGCCGACGCCGGATGGGACGCGGCCGCCATCGGCCCGGGCCGCGCGGGGGTGATCCCGTGAGGGAACCGCGTTATGTGGTCCCGCGCGGTCCGCATCCGGGCCGCGCGGGGGTGGGGCGCCCGCGCGCCGGCGCGACGCCGAGGGCGCCTGCGGGCTGAGATGGACGCGCGCCAGGTCGCGCTGGTCTACGCGCGCTATCTACCGGGGCGATGGGCCGAACTCCGGCGCGGTTATCGCGCGGCCACTGACGCCGCGGGCGTCGTCACGGAGCGTCGAGGCCTGTATCGCGCCCTCGTCGACGACGACGCGCTCCCTTTGGCGCCCGAGGAGGAATTGATCGAACGCCTCATGGAGGCAGAGGAGGAAGACGACGAACCTCCTATCGGGCCCGACGGGCAGGTGGCGCTAGGGGCCGCCTGGTGGACGCGCGTCGTCCCCGTGCGCAACGATCTCGCGTCCTATGGCTGCGAACCGCCATCGTCGTGGGCCGAGGCGGTACTGGCGGGCCTGTACGCGACCTGGGCCGACTATTCCTGCTCACACGACGCGGACTGGCCGGCCCCGCCGCCCACCGAGGGGTGGGACCCCACGGACGCCGGGGCCCGTTTGTTGGCGCGCGGCCGCGCGATCCGCCGCGCCGGCCACCGTCCCGACGAGAGCGTGGCCCGTGTTGAGGCTGCGTGGTCCGCGCGGGTCGACCCGCGCGGACCGGTGCGCGACCTGCCCTACGCGTTGCGCTACATGGCTGGGGCCACGGGCTCGGACTATCTCGACCTGAGCGACGATTGGGAAGAGATGGGGTACGCCGATCGCCCCTGGTCCTGGTGTGTGTGGGTGGATATCTTCCAGGAGTGGGACCAGGCCCGCGCGTACCTGGCCCGGTCCCGTGCGGCGCTCCATGCGCTCACTGATCCGTCGGTGGGTGCGGAGGCGGTGCGCCTCGTTGAGGCCGCGCTAACCGCCTCGATAGCACGGCCCTCGACAGGGTGAGCGCGCGACGCGCTTCTCATCCTTGACAGCGTGATGCTGTTAGAGGAGGTGCGCCAGGGGGCTTGAGCGGCTCAACCGCACAGCGGTGGCTGGACAGCATCTATCCGGGGAGGGACGACAACGATGATGACAGAGTTTCAGAGAACGACCATTCAGATCGAGCGGGAGATGGAGGAGGTGTTGACGCCGGAGAGGTTTCGGGCCTGGTTGGAAGGTGACTACTCCCCACGGATAAAGCCGGGGGCTTCTACGGGTTTGCACCGAGACTCTGTAGTCCCAGAGTCACTATGTTGATGGCCGCGTTATGATCCCGCCCGATCTCCAACCCGCAGCAGGGACAGTGATAGAGACGGTCGGCCAGCGTCAATTTCTGGCGGTGACCGCAGCGACTGCAATCTTGGGAGGTATAGGCGGGGTTGACGGCGATGAACTGCCGACCGGCGCTTGCAGCCTTGTACGACAGGAACGCGGAGAACATGGACCACGCCGCATCACTGATGGACTTGGCGAGGCAATGGTTATGCGCCATGCGATTGATCGACAGATCCTCGACCGCGATCACGCCATGGTGGTTGACGACCCGGCGGCTCTGTTGGTGCGTGAAGTCTTTGCGCCGGTCAGCGATGCGCTCATGCACGCGGGCCACCACCTTACGCTTCTTGCGGCGCGCTGGCGTCGGGCGCTGGCCTTTGGGCGTCCGGGGCTCTTTGGCAAGGCGGCGCTGTGCCTTCGCCAGTGCCCGCTCGTCCTTGCGGAAGAAGCGCGGGTTGGCGACCTCCGACCCGTCCGACAGGGTGGCGAAGGACGCCAGTCCCACGTCGATGCCAATGGCGCTGTCCGTCGCGGGCAAGGGCGCGTCCTCCACCTCGCACGCGAACGTGGCGTACCACTTGCCCGTCGCCGTGCGCTTGATGCAGCACGTCTTGACCGTCCCGTCGAGCGGGCGGTGAATGATCGTCTTGACGTGGCCGATCTTGGAGAGGAAGACACGGCCCTTGGTCGCACCCTCATTGCGCTCCTCGACCTTGTAGCCCGATTGTGGATAGCAGAACGAGTCGTAGCGGCCGTAGCCCCGGAAGCGCGGGAAGCCCGGCTCCTTCTCGCCCGCCTTCACGCGCCGAAAGAACGCTTGAAACGCGAGGTCGACACGCACGGCCACGTTCTGGAGCACTTGCGAATGCACGCCGACGAGCGTCGGGCGCGTCGCCTTGAGCGCGCCAAAGGTCGCCTGTTGATCGTAGAGCGAGAGCGACGCGCCCTGCTCCTCGTAGGAGGTTTTGCGTTCTTCAAGCAAGTGGTTGTACAACCAGCGGCATTCATTGAGCGTCCCTTGCAGGGCGCTCGCCTGAGCCGGGGTTGGATACAAACGATACATGAATGTTTTACGTATATCCCACTATACCACACAAAGTCGCGCGGCGGCGCTCCAAGGACACCCTTCATCCCCATCGCTGAAAGCGCGGGGCCTTCTGGTGGGAAAGGTAAAGACGCCAACGTGGCGGTTGGCTACAGGGCGGTAGCCGCGTCGTGCCCGGTGGCGACGTATCTGTGCGAGTTGGGGTTCGCCATGCCGCATGTCGAGGCCCATTGCGTGGGCTCCGTCAACGATCGCTGTGAGGGAGGCGACGACGATGAGTATGGGGACGCGGTGGTCACGCCACCCCTCGCTATCGCTTCTTTCATCGACGCTATCGACGAAGCCTACGATGGCGTGCCCAACGGCCCCATCAGGGCCGGTGACGCCCTTAGCATCTTGCGCGAGGTGCTGCATGACGCTTGATCGCCTCGATCGCACGCGATTGGGCCTGCTGGAGTCGCGTCCTGGCGCACGAGCGGCGCTGTTTCGGTGCGTTGCGCGCATGTACGGAGGCCCGTGGCACGTCAAAACCGGCGCTTGACAGGCGCGAAGACCCATGGTACGCCCGCTGGCGCGTGTACACCGGGGTTATATGAGCGAGATCCGCTGGCGCATCATCAACGACAAAGGGGTGGGGTTGTGAATAAAACAGAATGCGCGGATATTATCAAGCAGGCGCTCGACGCCGATAAGCTGCACACATGGCTGGACGCCATGCCGCCGGAGGGGGTCTGCGGGCAGGTGGCGACGACGGACAGGTGCCCGGTTGCGGTGTACCTGCGCGAGACGACGGGCATAGACGTTGGGGTCGGTGGGGGCAACAGGGTGTGGGCGATTGAGGAGTGCAGGGCCAACCCCGACTTCGACGCCTACATCGCGCTCCCGGACGCCATCGCCTCGTTCGTGGGCATGGTGGACGGGAGCAGGGCGTACGGCGAGCCCGTCGAGGCCGCACATGCCGCGCGCCTCCTCGACACCGCGATCTTCGAGAACAGCGACGGGGGGGTATAGCGTGACGGATCACCTCATCATCATCGCGTACGGCGATGATGGCGCGCCGACCATCGAGCATCCGCCTGACGTGGTACACCCCGGCGACACCATCACGATCAGCGTGCGCGACTACGACCCGCCGCCGGAGTGCTACGACGAGACCGCGCGCGACGAGACCGCGCGCGACGAGGACGGCAAGATCATCGCCGGTTCTATCCACGACGACGGGGACGGCGCGGAGTACGACGAGGACGACTATTGCACGATCAAAGTGGAGGCGTCGATGCAAGAGATCATCCCCCCGACTGGCCGAGATGGACCAAGCCACGCAGGCGCTCGTCCACTTCTGTCATGAACCCCACGGCTACAGCCGGGGGCTTTTAGGAGCCCTGCACGTGGGTTGGTCTGGACAACACATGCACGGTCCACGAGGCCGCATTAGAACGGGACACGTCCCGCCACCCATGAGGTGAAGATGATGGAGTTGGTTGATGCGCGGGTCGGGGGGCGGACGGCCCCACTCGCATCAAGCTAAGAAATGAGCAGGGGCGCTTCTTTGGCATCATAAGGGTGTAGAAGACCTTAGGAGCAAAGGAGCGTCCCTATGACCACGGTAGCAGAGTTGACCCAGGCGCTGCAGGC
>JAABUL010003656.1_pt1 | contig 22328 bp, 27 predicted proteins | sample 5559151 | NCBI WGS metagenome assembly JAABUL01 (sample SAMN10711876, study PRJNA513368) | rock metagenome | isolation source: Antarctica rocks | place: Antarctica: Victoria Land, Pudding Butte sud | reverse complement strand
ATGGTGCACCATCCGGGCTTATAGCTTGAGGCAGTGACCGGTTTGTAATTGCTGATGCCGAAGATAGCCTGACCAATGACGGGAATACCACACTGCCAGCCAAGTTGATGTCCACCCATACCACCGGCGAAATCGCCACTGATGTCGCACAGTTTACCGGGTTGTTTGTCCGCTTCTTGCTGCGCGAGCACGGCATCGACATCAAGGTTTTCCCAGTTTCCAATGTTGGCGAATTGCAGTACTGGTGAGTGGAGCCCGTCAGTAGTATCGCCATTCACACCACCCGCTTTGGTGTATGTGATGGAGAAGTCGCCGAGATTGGGGTCGGTGAAATACTGTCGGCCTGCAGGGTGTTAGAACGCTGCAGAGCTGACTGGGATGAACGGTCGACCAACCTCCAAGATAACAGGCTTGATCCGCAGGGTACTCGACCCCAAGCTGGTCAGTCTCTTTGCACTGGACATTCATCCGGCATTTGGCACCGTCCAAAGTACCAAAAGTGATGTGACACTTGTTCGGGACAACTGGATCCTATACGGTATTGTTCAGTATGGCTATAGGGAAATCTCTAATAGCGAGAGATCGCATATGGGCGGTGCACATACATAAGCATTCTTGGGCGCCAGATATTTCTTGACAGCAAAGTAAAGGTCGCCCAACGCGTACCCAGCCATCGCTCTGTTGACGACAACAGGGACCGCAGCAGTCACGGCGACATCGGAGTGGAGGAAAGCAGCAATAGCGACTGCTGAAAGGGATGTACGAGGGAGCAGCATGGTGAGATGATGGTGCAGGTTGGTACTCTGTCCGTTCTTTGGATCGACTTGGCGAACTTGTTGCTGCCGGAGGTCAAGTGTGTCTTTGAATCGAAGAGAGGAGGAAGGACGTCGTAGCTGATGTTTGATGCAACAGCAAGCAGCCGAACGGCGTCCTGGCTTTATACCTCTACCAACATACAGTGACGTCTAAGCTGCGGACATGTCTAAGCCGCGGACACCGCTCAGTCCACTGTCCGCACCCAACATAGCTTCGCCGCTTCTCTACTATATTGGAGCGCTGCACTTGCCAGCCTCCAACTAGCAAGGAAATGAAGCTAATCATCAATCAGGACCAGCAGAATCCTTCACTCAACCGAGCATCGATATTAGTGCAGGGCTTTCCGCGATCAGGCTGTGTGAAAGACCATCATTCTCCCAGATTGGTAAAACACGCGACATCTTTTGCAACATGAAACGGTAGCTGGGAATGGAGCCGCCGGGATACCATACTATTAGAATGCCGAATGTCCATCATGGAGGCTAGGACAAGAAGCTGACAAAAGCACTTGCGTGGACACCTTTGCACAAGAACGGTAGCCAGCCGCCGGGGTCTTTCAGGGAATGCCGAACGGCCATCAAGGAGGTCAGCAGAAAGAGCTGACGAAAGCACTAGCGCCAATGAATCATCAAACAAAATGAAGCTATTTTCCCGCCAGGCGCTAAAACGAACCTATACTAAAGCCCTTTGTTATAGAGTTCTTCAGGGGGGATCCTTCGAGATTCCGGGGGCGCCGATAGCAGTCGGACTCGGGGTCCGATGACCGAGTACTGTACACAGTAGAGCGCCCGTCGTCTTGATCCAGTCATTTCATTGGTGGTGGTGGTAGAACGGTGGAGGCTAAACGGTATTTAAACGGTATTAGCCAAGAACTCCAATCACGCGACACCAGCCCCCATTGGGGGCTGGTCGAGCTCCACACGCGACACCTTTCCCCAATGAGGGTTGGTTCCAGCATCGGCATATCGGTCTATCTCTATTCGGAACTAGCGCAATCTTGGCGCTCAAGGTGCGCACGCGACATGAAACAAACACCACACATCTTAGTTTCTGTTTCCTCGAAAAGGCTGCGGAGTTCTCCTCATAAACGTCATACCAAGCTCCATTCCCGTCTCTAAGCCGAACTCAGCCTACTAATTACTGCGGCACGGATGGATACTATCATCATCTACTATGTACTGTGTATCGCACCAGGGAGCATAGCCCACGGAAGCTTCCGGACGTCACAGCCCTCGTTACCAAGGTACTATGTATGTAGCCTGCCTCACGGGTAGCACAAGAATACGTCCTCTCAAGCAAAGTCTCACCAAGATTAGGGGCTCTTTGCGCCTTGGGCCAGGACGGGGTCTTGTTCTACCCGCGAGTATGCGTACAACTGGATAGTTTTCTTTCCTATGTTGAATTGTTCGAAGCAATGGATCCATCTGTTAATCGGGGCCCAAGAAAGGTATTTCATCACCCAAGAGCGGAGAGTATAACTGTAAGATTGTCTACACTTTCCCACGCCCTAACCTCGTATCACCAACGAACCCCCAACTCACATCTCAGGAAAGACGCCAATACCCATCATTAACACAATCCGATCCCCCAAAACCTCTCTCTAAGTTTTGGGGCTAAGATACTCAATAATCTGTTCCTCCCCCGGTGCCTCTTCCCTAACCATCTCCCACACATCCCCAGCCCGCTTCGCGACCCACCCCTCCAAAGGCCCAGCCTCAATCGCCCTCAACGTCTCCTCAAGCTGCTCAACCTTGCTCGCTCCAATAATCACCCCGTCACCCTCCTCCTTCTCCAGCGCACCATGATACACAACCCACCTATACGCCAAACTCGCTTTACTGATGCCAGCAGCCTTGGCAATCGCGCCCCACTCATCGACGGCCTGGTACATGCACTCCTTGCCATACATCTTAGGATACAAATCCCCCAACGCAGTCTTCCCGCCAAAGCGGCCTTCAATCTCTCTCGATCGTAGCCCAGCGGAATCTTTAACGAGAAGCCCACCAGCAATGGGCGAATATGCGTAAAAACTCATCTTTAGCTTGCGAAGCAGCGGAAAAAGGTCATTTTCTGCGTGACGCGCGACGGCATTGTAGTTGCCCTGATACACCGTGGGGAGGATTGACTTTGCAGCCGCTTGGATGTCGTAGATTTTCTGAACGTCCTGCGGCAGGTAGTTTGAGACACCGAACTATATCGGGGTCTGCGTTTTAATCGATTTGCTTCGCCAGATTCTGTTGGGACGGCGGCTCGATAGGAGAAGAAAAGAACATACACGCTTGAGCTTCCCGGCTGCATACAAGTCTTGGATCGCAGACAGGCTTTCCTCAATCGGAGTCGCAGCGTCTGGGAAATGAAAATAATACAGCTCAACCTAGCATTATCACCGTCAGCGAAAAACCCAAACACAAACACTGTCAATGCGCGTACAGCGTCAACACCCAAATCGCGCAAACTCTTCTCCATCCCATCCAAAATACTCTGCCTCGACAACGACCCCCGGCTAAGCGCAGGTGCCTTGGTATGAATCACAAACTCCCTCGCGGCTCCATATTGCCCGAGCGTAACCTCACTCACGCCCTAGAAACGAGTGTTAGCCTATTATTCTTATTTTTCATTTCCAGCGCAGGGGGTGCAAATACGTAATGAGCCGCCGTGTCAAGGACGTTCACGTTGTGTTTTCGTAATACATTAAATATATCTCTGTATTCGTCTGTGCTGAAGTCACCGACGCCTGCGGCGCCGTAGATGATTTGGGGAGGTGCGTGTGACATGTTTTTGGATTATTTTGGGAATGGTATTCTCATCTGGATAAGACGAGGCACACGAGATATATACATAGTCACTGTGAGTACTTTTGTACAAGGCTCTGATCGATTGATAAGTCGCTCGTCCGACATTTCTCATCATCTGCGTGAATATCGACCGCCAAGATTATAAATCATTTGGCTCACTAGTCTGATTTCGGACGAATTTCAAAATACCAAGATTTTCGTCCGAAAAGTGTGGGATAGAAATGAGGTGTCAGGACTGTACCTAATATTTATGTTTGTATGTTATATACTGATATGCAGTATCACCGTGCAAAGCCTGTCATCTTGTAGTGTTCTCTTGTAATGTTATCTTGTAATGTCATCTTGTAGGTAGTGATCATGCTAGGCTAAAGGAGATTAGTGTTAGGTCTTGGCACTGGCATCCTCCTGTGGGTATTTACATATACTAGCCACATTATAGCCACATGCACCCAGCATGACACCGACATCTACAGGTTTAGCGCATAGCTAGATCATCAGCGTGTCTTCCCATGCACGGACGCATTTAGACCTCATCCGGGTGCGTGTACAACAGTAGTTGTAAGCAAAGCGCGTGTAACTGTAATTCTTCGCATATTATGCTTGGGGTGCAGTTGGGGTTTGATACAACATAATTTGGTGTTTTGGATCCTGTCTATAATCATACGAACGTATTGCCGTACTCTTGACATGCGTAGTGATTCTCTGTTACCTTATCGCGATGACTTTATGATGTGAGGGCTGGAATAGAAGGGGCGCTATTATACAACAGTATTGCTATTTATATTGGAGTCAAGGATGGGAAGGGGAAGGGATAGAAGGAGAAGGGATAGGAGGAGAAGGAATAGGAGGAGGAGGGATAGGAGGAGGAGGGATCATCGCTCGCTAAGCACCGATGGGAGATACATATACTTGCTGTATACTGATATCGGAGGTAGGACAATTTACACGGTTGGGGAAGGCGATGCATCGCAACTAGTGACAGACTGCTATTCGGGGAAAATTTGGCAGCCTTTGAACACTCAAATCACTGCTTGAAGGGCGACTGTGCGTGACTGAAATTTGTACAAGATGTTGGTTTGATTGTTTGGTTATGTTGATTAGTTGTGTTGTTTGTTGTTGATCAATTTATACATTGCAAGAGCACAAGACGAAACTAAAACATGAGCTATGTAACTTGTTCAGTAGCGCTGTGCTAAACTAGTCTACCAGCATCGAACGGAAAAGTTTAGGTGAATTCTATAGCAAATGGTGAATTCCTCCAAATTCTCGTGATTTCAACGGATAGGTCATCAAACCAGAGGAAAGTGACGAAAGCGGAACACGGTACCTGGTGGTATGAGACGCTTTGCCATCAAAATTGCGAATAGAGCGCTGATCTTGTTTGATCTAACGCGCATCGGATCACAAGATAGGAGAGCCCAGCATTAGAGGGGACACCTTTGTGCAAGTTGAGCGATGAGAGTATTTCGAAATGGACAAGAGACAGCTGCCAACAATTAATTTCTGTCATGTCCAATAATTCGCTTGTATGGCAGCCTGTCATTCCATTTCCGGCTGGACTGCAAAGGACACCAATACACGTTACCACAAACTGGAATCGGATATATGTTGAATTTGGTGGTGACGGGGAAGATCAGCTCTGCCGGAAACACCAACCAAGCATTTTCATCTTACTGTTCGCAGATTAAGGACACGTCAAGAATTGGGCCCTGACCCGGAGTGCAAGCCTCGGCAGCGCATATGTAGGGTTTGAGAGACCAATACGCTTGAGCTGAAAACGTTGTCGTTCACGCCGACGAGATTCTGTGGAAAGCCGGATTGCATGTGCCTTCGAGGGCAATGGCGAGCATCCTCGATGAGTATTCCATCGCCTATGATTGCTTGATGAGCAATGGTGGGGTATCGAAGTACTGTAGATATGCAAAGCGAATGATATTCTCTGAAAGGAGAAGCGGATCCTGGGAAGTACGATTATCTAACGGCTGTGCGGGTACGAAGGACATACACCTCTCTTGGGACATCTCAGCTGACAGCCTGCGAGCGACCTTATTTTTGGATTCTCTCGGACCGAATCTTCGACTATCTGCCCATCTCATGGATAGTAAGATGCTAACTGAGGGCACTCATACGAATCAAAGCTGTTGACTCTGTCGAACAGATCGTCCGCCGTCGGCCAATCTAGCGCCGCATTCCTGCTATGCTTCTCATCGAACTGCTCCTTGCTCTTGATCCCGTAATGATGAATGGCCCAGAAGTCGTGGGTGATTGGGGCTCTAGTAGCTCCAGTCTCATCTCCGTGTTCGCCAACCTGCTTTGTGCCGTTGCCTGTGCCAATATGATGCACGCTCTTGATCTCATCGACCAAGTCAAGCTTGGCAAACATCTTCACATGTTGGTTATCGCCTGACTCGTCATTCACAATACAGCGCGTGAAGGCTTTGCGGCAAGGCTTTGTAGGGCGCTTCTCCAAACCGTTGCTGTTGTGAGTGAGCCATTGCGCTGCTACAGCCCCGACATGCCGGTACGTTTCCCATGCCTTGAGCCATTCCACCAACGTCTTTGGTTGTCTACCATTGGGGTCCCGCATCTCAATGTATTCGTCCGCATCGAGATATCCCATCCAGGTATGTTTGCCACGATTGGGTTTTGTGCAGCGTTCCAAAAACATGTACTTCTGTATGTCCGTGGGTCTTTCTGACCTGTGAATGTAGTCAAAGGTGATTGCTGAGGAAGGGATATTGTAGAGACCTTCGCGCTCTGAAAGGGGAGGCTCGCTCCCGTCGTCGATAACGTAGAACCGCCGGATGCCATGGTGATGGTAATAATGTGCGAACCATTCCGCAATATCAGGGTCTGGCTCTCGCACGCCGAGGCATATGGCTATGTATTCATCGTCATCGGCTGGGGGCAGTGGAGGGAAAGGTTCGGGCTCGAAAGGGTGGAGGGCGTCGTATCTGACTTGTTCAAGGGTCTCGTTAAGGGAAGAGAGCGGCGACTCGGGATTGATCTGAGTTGTGATATGCTGTATGCCGTCAACATGTAAGAAAGAGAAGAAGATGCCGGTCACGAGGAGGATGCCGCCAGCTATCGAGAGGAAACGGAAGAAACGAGGATCGTTGACTGGAGACATGGCGGAACAGGGAGGTTGATTTGATAGATGGGTATGGAGCCTGATGGTTTCGAAGAGCAAGGCTGCGCTTCAGAGGCAGGTCAAAGAAACTTTCGCCTTGAAGACGTTGAATGCTTGACACCACCCCAGTTTTGTTGGGAACTGGGGATTGCACCAAATGTTGTAGGAAACTTGAACATTGAATGCACAAAGAGAGAGGTATGTCTGGGTATGCATGTGTGAAAAACAAAGCGAAGCTGATTCTGAATACGAAGGTGAGATGTTGGTGGCATTCGTCAGCCCCAAACCGTCAGCCCAACTCATCCAAACGGGTCGCCAGCGAGTTGTTGTGCAATGCGCCCAGTATGGCACAGGCGTAGAACAATACTACCTGATGGTGCAAATTTTCAGAAGACGCTCCGTCTGCCAGAGTCCATCCCATCAGTGAACCCCAGAGAATAAGGTAGGCTGACGATTTTGTGCTAGAGAAAGTGATGCTCAAGTACCTGACCACGCTAAGTCCTAAGAGGCTAGTACACAAAGTGGGAGTAGGGCTAGGGCAGAAGAAGATCTACACGCAGACTAATCTCACGCTAGGCTTCGTGGCCTCGTACCGCAGTACATAATGGGGGCAGTGGCGAGTCTTGCGAGTCCAACACGAGAAGCGGAGAAGAGAAACTCCCAAAAAGGGACACTAGAATAGTTATCACCCGCCGTCGTCCACTGGCAGGCGAGGACGAGTATCCGCGAGACAGTTTCAATGACAAATCCGCATCCCAATTATTGCTAGTCTCATGAGCCTCTGTACGATCGAGCCTCCAGTCAGGAATCATGAAAAGCCACCACAACGTCCAGCCGAAACCCATGACAGAAGATATTCTCTTTGGCAATGAGGATTTAGAATCTCTTGAGTGACGCTTCAACACGCCGCTCTCGAGTGTCATCAAATCAACATGATGAGTCGACGAAATCGATAGGGACCGTGATCTGTTGACCAAGTGCGGAAGAGATGGTTGGGCATATGATGATCTGTCTGTGTCTCGGTTCAGTGGGCTGAATCTGATACATGGACGAGAACTCGACATACCTTCGACTTCAACGCAGCACGCTCAAGGAGAGCGACTTGACTGCTTCACACGGGATTACATGAAGCGCCAGGAAATCCGGGAGTGGCTTTGCAGCAACGGCACCCATTACAGAAGCGATGTCTCTCACCCGGTAGAGCGGGATCCCCTTCAGCTTGTGGGCGTCGATCTCGCATAGCACCATCTTTGCAGTACCATGCGGAGCCTCATCGTGAGCTTTCAGAAACGATCTGAGAGTCGGTATGCTTGTGAACAGTGAGATGAAAGGACTATTGCCGCCGTTATTCTTCAGGTGTTCTTTCGCAAAGTCCATGCAGAGGATATTGTCATCCAAGTCGCCAAGCTTATGTATGTTGGTAGCTCTTACAGGTCCTACGCCATCCCAGGGACCAAAGTAAACCAGCTTGGATGGTGTAGAGTGACACTGTTTCATCTTGCTACCACTGAGAGGATGGAAAACTGTATCGTTGATACACGAAGGAAGAGAATCCTGGACTCCTGGACCGTATGTCTTATGATGAATCCCTGCTGGTGCAATTTGGCCATGATATCGTGAGGGTGTATGGATATTCGGCAGGAGCGCCATGACCGCTACCAGCAATTTCAAATGACGCTGCAAGACCCACTCCTTCACCGCCCTTGTCGCCAATGTACCTCGCATGCTGGAGTCGAGAGCAATCTTCCGTCGTGTCGTCGAATGATCTCGCTACGAAAGCGAATCCCACGGTACTGTCGAAGAGAGTCACGCGAATGGTGTCCGATGTCGGCACATCTTCTTTGCCAGCTATCCAATCGCTGCATATTGTCTGACAGCAGCGGCGAAGATAGAGGCTGCTTACGTGGGCATATTCGCCCATCGCTTGGTGAAACACGCCTATACCTACTTTGGGGGTGGACCGATGGACTCCGATGACGACCGATGAAAGGTACTAAGACACAGATCTTCAAATAAGCCAAGCTCTATGAAGGTTTCGCCCGAGGATATGACCGATGTACTCTCCGTTCCAGCGTCAGAGGCGGCTGACATATGTATTGTTGTTCCTGTCCCGCAAGCGGCAGTTGAAACATACTAAGTAGGCTGCTCGACAGCACAGCTGCAGGCTCGCCGTCCTCAAGGGAACATCGTCGGGCACGAGGTCGTCATCAAGGACAAATTGCCGAACCATATCTCCTTCATGTACGGCTGGCCGAGAAGAACGCGACCCCAAATGCGACGCTGTAATCTGCTATTACGCTATTGCGATGACAAACTTGCGTGGGCATGATCTCGCATTCGCCGTGCACTCAACGGTCGCTTTGACTCTCTTGCTTAGTAGCAGACGCAGTACACATTTCCCAAACTGAGCTGCCCGGTTTGATAGACCAGGTAGCGTCCACGTGCTTCTCCACGGCCTGTACTCGGGGACTCGAACCCTTTCTGGATTGGACAACCCTTCGTGGGTTACTCAAACTCATGAGCACAAGAATAGGAGCGTTTTTCCCGGCTGACCAGCGGAGTTCCTTCCTATATCACTACCTCTCAAAGCATAACAGCTTCGAAGTACGAGTACCTCGATTAATGCCCGTGCGAAAGCCACTACCCCATAAGGTGAGCGCCTAATATTCTAGTCGAAATCCCAATCTTCAACAATTATACTGATAAAATAACATGATCAGAGGCATTCCTGGGGTGCTGAAATGTATCGGGGAACCTGCATTAGGACTACCTTTGACATGATAACTCTACCCAATGAGAGTATCCGCGATTCCGTACGCGCGCTCAGCTTCGGAACTCTTCATGACTTCACTTATGATCGAGGCCTTCGTCACATTACATACATTCAGCCTTTGCATATTTATAGAACTGACAAATTTCTCTTATCGCCCGTTTACTGCATGGCTTCGGCCAATGATCATAGCAGGCACTTCCCAGTGTTAGAACTTCCACTAGAGCTGCGGCATGCAGTTTACCGCTATGTCCTTGTTGTCAGCAGTAGGAAGGTGGTAATTGTCAGCACCTCTGTGGAGGGCAGGTCGGTAGCGAAGATGAGATTCTACACCACTAGGGACCTGTCCCTACTGGAGACGAACAAACAGATCCGGATTGAGGCTGGCCATCTTTTCTATGCAGAAGGCATATTCACACTATGCTCCTATCGCCGAACACAGGAATATGGGCAGGAGCCTTTGTATGGCGAAAAGTGCTTTCAGATCAGCCTCGACCGCGTCCGCAAATGCCATCTATTGACTCCAAGTGGAACTGCACCTTTGTCTCATTGCGACTGCTTAAAAGACACACAAGACTTTCGCATCCTATTACAAGGTTTTGTGGATGCTCTGACTGAAGGCCATTGCATGAGACATCTGCTCATCGAATCATACCAATTCGAAAGAGCTGTGATATTCGAAAAGCAAACAATGCAGTGTGACATTACCTGGACTCTTGAGCCATTGGAGAGATTGCGAGGACTGGGAATCTGCCATATTCGTGCGATGAAGATGTGCCACTGGCCGTATCTGAGGTTTTTAGAAGGGCAGATTATGAGGAGCTACAGCGAGCCTGGACAATCTGATAACAAAGGAGCAATATGCAATGAACCCTCGAAGAGCGCTGGCATCAACAACTCATTCGGAGATCCACATCCAAACAAAATATACAACGTATTCGGCATCGAACCTTTATATCGAGACCTCGAATTCCTACAGTACTACGAAGACGACATCCTCTTCTGACCCTCCAACAAGGTATGTGAGTAGGTCCTGGTCTCCAAGATGCTGCCGTGCCACACTAACCTCACAGGACCCACCCTCGAGGACGCAAAGTCGAGCGCATTATGCAACATGAAAATACAGCCCAGGTGGAACTTCGAAAAAGGTAGCCAGCGACGTCCATTCCCACAAGAGATCTCAAAATCCAAACCCAAAAACGCAACCACATGATTAAAATCAAGAGCTTCATACAAGATTGACCCATTACAACCGCAGTCACATCAAAGTCAAACCTCTACTCCAAGCCACACCCTTAGCATTGAAATCGAAAGCGTCTCTCAGCGGCAAACAAACAATACACTCATCACCACCCCCCTGCTCCCCGACGAGGATGCAAGAACCACACTACCATGCCCATCCGTACAAAGCTGTCACATTCCCCTACCATGCCGCCTTACCTGAAGCATTTGAAAAGCTGGCTGTTGTACACAGCTATCCCATCCCATGTCCTGACACCTTGGGCACTGCAACCCCTGAAACGAGTGCCCAGCCAGGATATGGGATAACAGTCTTCACTACAGTTTCCACCGTCTTATCCCCTGTTATTGATAGCACATGTGCACAATGTCTCGCTCATTTCTACTCTACGTTCAAATTGCATCCTTTTCTTCTAAAAAACCCGGACAGCTTCATTAATCTCTTCGTTATCACAAGCAGTCAGGTTTCTCGTCTCGACTTCTTTTATATTGCACGTACTTAGCTTTGAGGTGATGATGAGGACCGAGAAATGTGTATACAAAATGCAGCCTAGCAAATCAAATCACACAAAGAACAATAAATAGATAAACAGCACATATCAATCCATAAATATGTACATAATGCACTGCTAACTACGCAAATAATATATACAGCCCAAAACCCCTCCCTTCACCCATATTAACCCCTCCCCCACCTCTTCCAAAACTTCCAACTCCCCTCCTCCCCCTTCTTCCTCCCCCGATTCTTGACCCTCCAGAAATAAACCGGCACCCCAGCCGCCACAAAAGCCACAACGACAACGGTCTGCCCTGGCTTCGCAAACACAGCCCTGGACAGCAGAAACAGAGAGACGCAGCAGAATATAATCGGCGTGCTGATCCAGGTCCGATACGGTCTCTCCAGATAGGGTTCACGGACCCGTAGAACAATGAGCCCGAGCACGGTGAGGAAGTAGAAGGTGTAGCCGGCCACGCCGTAGAAAGTGACCAGGGTGCCGAACTCGCCGACGACGATGTAGGCGGCGCAGAGGAGGGCGTTGAAGACCATGGCGTTTATGGGTGTGAATCCGATCCCGCCTTCGTCGCCAATGCAGCGCGTCAGGGCGCGTGTGGCCCATGATTTTCTCTGTAGTCGGTTCGTGTTTTCGCCGGTGCCAGGCATGCCGATGCGCCCGAGGATGCTGGGCAGGAATCCTTCTTTGCCTGCTGCGTAGACCAGGCGGCCGCTGGTGAAGGTTGTGGCGTTGAGGGCGCCGAGGCAGGATGCGGAGACGATGAGGGCTAGGACGAGGGAGCCGACGGGGCCGAAGACTACGGAGCCGAATTGGACGGCGATGGTGTTGGAGGAGGAGATGACGGTGTTGGGGAGGACGAAGATGTAGGCGACGCTGGCGGCGAGGTAGGAGATGATGACGAGGGGCATCGCCGTGTGTATGACTCGCGGGAGGTTGCGTGTAGGGTGTAGGAGTTCGCCGACGACGTAGTTGGTGTTGTCCCAGCCGTCAAAGGCCCAGAGGCCGGCGTAGATGGCGACTGCCCAGCTAGAAGGATCGGAGCTTGTGCCGTCAAACCAGCCAAGTGTCTTCCAGTCTGTGTTTGGCCCGTCTTTCCAGCTGAAACCCGTAGCCGCGACCACGATTCCAGTGATGGTAATGCCGAGGAGGGCAACGAATTTGAAGAACATGAAGAGATCGCCCATTCGAGTGGCAAGCTTAGTCGATGTGCAGTTGATCAGTGTCACACCCGTAAGACCTGCCAGCGCTACCCCTTTGTTGATCCACGCGGACGCATTCTCAGCATCTGCTCCCACCGCCGCACGAACGATGTATTCTCCAAATATGATGGCAATGATCGCGGATGAGCCAGGCTTTAGTACAAACACGGCGCTCCATGTGAAGAGAAATCCAGCCCAGTCCCCAAAGATCTTGGAAAGGTACACCTGCGCCCCGCCGTTCAGAGGTATAGCTCCTCCCAACTCCGCGTAGCTTGCCGCCCCTGTCCACGCCAATGCTCCCGCGACAGTCCACACAATGAGGGAAGCACCATACGATCCCGCGTTTATGTTGACTTGGGCAGGCGATGAAAAGATACCCGAGCCAATGATCAAGCCAATGATCAGGGAGAGACCATTGAGGTACGTGAGAGATTTGTGCTTCTCGAGGGAGGACCCATTCAGGTCTAGAGGTCTCGAGCTTGGGTCACCTAAGGCTGAATATCCAGCGGCTGTTGAGGAAAGCGGGAAAAGGTTTGAGGCGAAATCGAAGGCGGAGGAGACAGAGTAGGAGCGGTTGTGGGGTGTGGGACGATGAGCCGCTGCGGCGTTTGAAGAGATTGGATCTTCGAGGGAGAGCTTACGTGACGAGGCTATACCTGAGGGAGAGGACGATCGAGAGCTACGGGCGTCCTCGGCGCTGCTTGAGGCAAGCGATGCGAGCTCCAAGGAATCTCTGGGGGGTTGAAGGCCTGCATATTGAGCTCGTGACATGGCAAGCCTGGAGGTAGCTGGGTTGTTGCGGCGGCAGCCGTATGATCATGATGTTGACGATGACCAGTGCACGAACGGTATCAATGGAAAAGGGGCAGAGTACTGCATAAGCACGATGCGAAGACAAAAGCAGATGGGGAAGGAAGTCGCATGAAGACCGCAACCAGAGAGGAAACTTTGACTAAGCTGGCCGCCGATGTCTCATTGGCTGCAACGGCGCGGAGGTTGGGCTTCCGTTTTCGGACTAGTCCTAGTTTCGGATATTGACGTTGATATTTATTCAAACATCGTCTTCCCGTTTCATCTGAACAGCATTCGAATCCTCCAATGCAGCGTATCTCTTGGCTTCGGATATGCCGTCATCTGTCTCACGTCGATGATCTGCGAGCCAGCGTCCAGTCGATCTCCCGACTTCAGCGAACTAGAAAGCTTACAACTCAACAGCCTCCAGGTTTTGGCTCTCATAATCCATCAACCACAGCACCGAGGCCGACAAAATCCAAGAACGTAAACTCTGACGCTGGGAAGCCATCAGATAAGGAGCCAAAAGATACTGGTGGAAGTTCGCAGCCAGATGCAATCCAGACCAAGCCTTCCAAGAGATTTCCCATTGGTTTTGGAAAGATCTTCATTTTCGGTATCTTTGCGTACGTTGGTTACAGAGTTAACAGATGGGCGACAAATCCCAGACGGTCTCGAATCCTTGATCCGTACAATTTCACTCCTTTCATCCTCGAGAGAAGAGACAAGGTTTCTTCAACGAGCAGTATCTTGAACCTTGCATCTTTACCCAAAGGTCAGAATACAGACAATGTTACCCAAGCATGGCAGAAAGGCGTGTGGAGTGTTCAGGCTATGCAGCCCGAGCTACAGATTGCTAGATCGTACACGCCACTTCCGCCAGTAGAAGATGCAGAACCCGAAGACTTGAGACTCTTCGTTCGCAAAGAGCCTCAGGGAGAGGTCTCCAATTTCCTGCACCGGATCAGCCGCGGTACACTGGTGCATCTTCGTGGTCCTCATATTGAGTATGTGATCCCAGAAGATGTGGATGAGGTCTTGTTTTTGGCTGGAGGCACTGGCATAGCGCCGGCGCTGCAAGTTGCGCATATCTTGTACAATTACCGATCAACCAATTCGGAGAATGGCCCAAAGCTGCGTATTCTTTGGGCTAATAGGCGGCGTGAAGATTCATATTCTGGACAGGAACAACCCTCACTACAGCAGTCGCAGACGGTATCGGCACCAGTTTTGGGGAATCTTGCCGAGAAGGATGCAATTCATCCCGAGGATGCGGATGCTCCCAAATCACAGCCACAGACAGCTTTAGTAGCAGAAGTCGAGTCACTAAAGGCTAGGTATCCCGGCAAGATTGAGATCGACTACTTTATCGACGAGGAGGATTCTCGTATTACTAAGAGTCTACTGAACGATTGTCTATGCGAGAACAAACGCGAACCTGACCCTGCGACTCAAGATCATCTAGTGAGAAAGAAGCTCCTTCTTGTTTCGGGACCGGAGGGCTTCGTCGACTTCTATGCAGGCCCTAAATTTATGAGAGGCGGTAAAGTAATCCAGGGCCCCCTGGGTGGAGTACTGCAGCAATTGAATCCCCAGGGATGGGAAATTTGGAAGCTTTGATCTACCTAATCAATTCCAACAGCTCCGCAGTGGGCAGGACACGACCTACGATAATCACAGTAGCGGTTATGGCCTCTCAACGAAGTATTTACCTCTGCCATGTTCGATGTCTTGCTTTCCCCTGCGCTTCAAAGGCCTGAAACCTGGGAATGCATTGACTCCTCTTAACAGCTCATCAATGACCTTTCCGCCCATCATCGTCTCATTCACTATTCCATTGACATGACAAGGCGCGACTCTCCCATACCACACACTTTTGCCCGCCAACGGACTCAATCCTTCACCCAATACCAGTCGAAAGTCTACCGGAAAATAGATGATGACGTTGCCGGCAAAAGCGTGGCCCCCAACATGGCTACATAAGCTTGTGCTTGTATAACGAAGCGGATGCAACGGCGCCTGCTCTTCGACTTTGAAATGATGATCTGTCGAATCCTCCAATGTCTTCCGGATCTGATTCACGAACTCTGCCTTCAGGATTGGACCAAGGATACCACACCGTGTATCACGTGACATATGGCCACAGATGAGAATTGTAGGAGCGGGCATCCTGTTAAACAGCACCTCCACGATTTGTCCTTTCTTATCTTTAAGCTCTCTGAGACTCTTCTTGCTGCTGTAACCACCGCGCCTACTGGTAAAACACTCTCTACGTTCCGCGGTAAGGAATCGCCATGCAAAATCTTCAATGGCCTCGGGTGTGTCGGGCAGCTGCGGAAAATGCAAGTTCTGCGGAAAGATCTGGAGGACGTGACGATCCTCAGGCGCGTTAGCACCGCGTGGCCAAGAGCTATTGGTGATCAAGACAGGGTGGGAAGGCTGGATCAACGAGGTTCACTATCAGCTAGCAATTCTACCCCTGTCGTCACCCTTGATCCTTCAGTCACAGCATTGAGAGCTCGCCACTGCTTGCATGGCACTCACATCATGACACTTCCCACCCTTCCCCACCAGACCTTTCAGACTCCTTGCCAAATAACCGAGTCCAAGCCCTCCTTGCACTTGCGTACCAAATGTACTCGGCTCATCCTCAATCCTACTGCTCCAATCATTCCGTCCCGTCCGTATGACCACATGCTGCACGTATGGCGGCATTGTCCCTTTGAGTTGCTTCTCGTAATCGATTGCTAAGCCCTCTGGCATGGAGGCGCAGACACAGGATGTGGGCGGACATAGTGGTATTGAGGGTAGAGATTTTTGAGTGGGGACGGATGCGGAGATGGCGAGAAGACGACGGGTTGGGCGTGGGGGGCGGATGGTGCGTATGAGGTGGGAGATGTGGAGGAGAGGGGTTCGAGTGGTCATTGTAGACGGTGGTGTGTTCTATCGATATGGCATGATGGACGACGACGTTGCGTCCAGAGTGGTCGAGCAGGTGAGGGCTTCTTGCTTCACAAGATTATGGTACGAAATGGGAAGGTTTGCCGAAGCTTTGCCAAGACTTCCGATATCAGACGGCATCTCTCCGCAATGTTCCTTTCCACTATCGGCAAGTAGCTGCGCACAAGATTTCACGTTGTCAACGCCTCAAACCCACAGACAATGGTGCCATTTTACATGATTGCCAAGCCACTATGATAGGTATGGCTGTAATTGCCGATATCCAACATGATAGGGGCATGAACAGGGGCTTTGATTGGTGGACCATCCGGAACCCCTTGGTTATTGTGTGATATCGCAAAACCATCATTTGGTGGCGTTAGTTTCGGTGTGTATTGGAGACCGATCCGAAAGGGAGACCCTTCAAAGACCACTTTCATCCACTAATGCTGGAATTTTCCTCAAGTAGACCTGCAGCGATCCTTCAACATCCTCTTTCGCACTTTATACTTCTTTCTCTTGTCAAAGAAAGTAATTCTCTTCGCAGACCAACTCATCCCTTTTGCTGCAAAGATTCAAGTCACGAACCAAGTCTGCGGCGAAGGATGATGTCCGAATCCAAATCTTCTCCCAGATTAACGCTTTACCGTGGGTGGGACAGTCCAGGTAACTATGTATGGTCACCCTTCGTCACAAAAGTCGAAGCTCGATTCCGCTTCGCTGGCCTCTCCTACCGCTCTGAGGCCGGTTCTCTTTCGAAGGCTCCAAGGGGCAAGATCCCCTACGTGGCAATAGCGAGAGGGGAAGGCGATACTCAGGACCCAGATAGTACCTCACTCTATTCCGATTCAACGCTCATAATCGACCAACTGGTAGAGGACGGACTTCTGGATGATCTCAATGCCAAACTCTCTCCAGTGCAGAAAGCACATGATGCGGGACTTCGAGCTTTGCTGGAAGACAAGCTGTATTTCTACCAGGTATGTATCTTTGAGAGGATGCTCTTGTAGGCACAGTTAGCCAAGTAACCCATCTTTATTCGAACGCAGTCGCTGACAATCGATAACTTTGCCCCTAGAGCTATGAGAAGTGGCACACTAATTACTATACCATGCGATCACACGTCCTCTCAGCGCTACCCTACCCTGCTCAGGTAGTTGTTGGCCTACTCATCTACAGAAAGTCTTGCCAGACATTGCATGGTCAGGGCACCGCGCGATATACATCGGCAGAGCTAAGTGCGTTCAAACAGCAGATCTGGGAGAACGTCAATAGTCTCCTGGTTGCGTCACAGAAGAAGCATGTAGAGAGCGACGCGGGTGAAGACCCTTTTTGGGTTCTTGGAGGGGATGGGCCGTCTGAAGCAGATACAGTTGTATTCGGCTTCATATCTGCGGCGCTTGTTTGCACTGCGTAAGGTCCCCAGAGAGACTGTAGAACGAGAAGTCATACTGATTGTTCGTCTAGAGCGCCTGAGTCTCAGAGAATGGTGAAGAGCTTTCCCGCGGTGCTTGAGTACGCACAAAGGATCCATAATTGTTGTTTCCCCGACTTTGCCTCCTGGGAATAGAGTCCCAGAGAGTCAGGCGTACCATTTATCGATAATCCATCGGACTAGCTGCGTCAGTGATACTATAAGACACCTCAGCTATTCCCACCTATATGGAAGAGCTTGAGCGCAAGGCGATGTATATATTCTGTTGCTTGGTACTAGAGCTGACTAAAAATCCACCATATGTGAGGACTTCGGTCAGAACGGCGCGTTCGAGGTATGGAATTTGATTTCAGCAGCGGTTCATCAACACAATCATGACACTGGTCTAGAAGTGGTACCGTTGTGATCTGAATTTCAAGCACTAGGTTGCTAGAAGAGAAGACACCGCATCTTATACACCCGATAGACTTTGCACACCATCCACCACTTCAATTAACCCACTCTTGGTTCCATTCGAGTCCTCATCCCGCGGTACGACCACCGTGTCAGCCCATATGGGTAGCTATGACAAGCAAAGAGCGGTCCAATCCAGCCGTATGGCTGGGCATTCGAGAGGTACGTTACCACCACGCTACCAAAGTCCCTTGTTAGCGTTCGGATCGAGACAGCGGGACCACCGGAGCCTACAAGATGGCTTGTCTTTATAGATCAAGTCGAGAACAAATGATGCCAGAGCAATAGCCAGAATAATAGCCGGCCACACGAAAACCCCTATCATGATTGAACTCAGCAAGTATGAAGCCTCAACACTTGCCACGCTCGAAACCTAGACAGCAAATCTTGCTCAGCAGTGTCTCGCATAATCGCATGGGTGGCTCGCCTCATCGGAATCTTCGTCTTCAGTCTTCTCAATCAGGAAATCAGAATCCTTCAAGACTTGCGGTTTGATTGCCACAGCTGCCCCATAGTCAGCATACAAACTGGAGTACACGAAGCGGAAAGCATTGACCCATGTCCATTTCTCCAACAGTCTTGCTGGCGCTATGGCCCTTGTGCTTTCTCCCAGCGCGACGTCCGCTCTTTCTCTCTCTGCCATCTGCTCATAGACCAACATTAGTCTCCCTCCCCTTCCGCTTTATCGGGCGCCCTACGCTTTCCACTGGCGGCATGGAACGTGGCTAGAGCCACAGGAAGGGGCTGATTGGACTTATATTAGCTACGGTTTGTCATAACTGGGAACATCATTGACCTCGCTAGTCTGCACTTGCTGTGGAGCAGAGCGGCGATATTCACACCAGCCCACGTCCTGAGCCAGCTCCTGCCAGATTTGGTGCACAGTCTCGTCGGTGACGGCTCCAATCACGTCGTTCAAGACCACTGCGAGATGATCTTCCGTCACTGGAACAGCCCTCACCACGGTGGGGACCTGTCTGGGCGTTGCCATTGTTTCAGCAAGTGTACAACTGACGACGAGTAAGAGTAGGAAGTATGGGTAATAGATGAAGTTTGAAGGCGAGAGAAGATTAAAAAGTGTTTGTGGACGCGGCCGGGTAAATTAGCGTCCTGAAATTTCTGCATGGTGTGTTGAAGGATGGTTCATGCTGCCACACCAAAATATCGACAGAAACCTATCCAATCGGCCCTTCATCGCCAAAAAGGGGAATATACGTCCTCAATTTGCGGATGATCTAGGCCGAAGGGCAACTATAGGTACAGTGATTCTTCTTCCCAAGTGGTCTGCTAAAGCCGCAACGGCTACAAGAGAGACTCCCTGTAAGCTGAATAAACGCTAGCTATATCGCCATCGGTCCTACAAATGACACTGCCTAAGGCTGTCATTAGATGGAGGCCATAGGAAATTGAAGCCGAGATCCTCTGCAGACTAATAGTACGGTGTGCAGAAACGGTTGGAACTTTCCCTTTCATTCGTTTCTCTAGATCTTAGTGGTTGTTTTCAGGCTAAGAAGTCAAGGATTCATCGTTTGTTACGCAACAGATAGGGAAGATGCTAGATATCCTGAGCTTTATTCTTCTTTTGATCTTAGTCTATTGAGCGTGTTGTAGAAGGGAAGATGGCATGTCATATCCGCGTTGGACGAGGCCTGTCTGCAATCGAAAGGTACGAACACAAGAATCGTCAAACTTATCGTCAAACTAATTACGCACAAGACAGCGGTCACGTGGTGGAGTGAATGCATTCGACATACGCTTAGATATTGGCTCTCTATAAGGTACTTTAAACCCAAAAAGCCGAGCCAATTCACGCTCGACATGTTGTTGTTGTTGCATAAAGGCTTTGGATCTTTGGCGGATCATAGTATACAATTCCAAACTCCATTGCTCCTCTAGCAACCTTCCACTATTACCCTTCGCTATCGAAGATTATCCTCCTACCTTCTTGGCCTGGTAGAACCTCCTACTGACTTCATCCCACGAGGCCCAGCATCCTCCTCCTCATCCCCCTCATCAGTATCATCTTCCTCCGCTCCCTTGAGCGTCTTGCACACAGGATCTTTCAATTCATGCACATGATACCGTTTGCAATGTCCATACCGCAAATCACCGAAGAAGTCATCACTGAAATCCATGCCCGCCTTCTGAGCCCTTATCACAATCGCAGTAATAAGAGCAAGGGGGTACTTCGCCGCTCGCTCCTCCTTAAAGATCGTTTCCAAATCTAGATAGATAAGGAAATGATCCAGAAGGAACGTCCGCAAGCGAGAGTCTTCGATGCTATTTTCCCAAGCCGAGATGCACGCTTCTTCGTCTTCGGCGGAGATCTCATGCCTAACTCGCCCCTCTTCCACATCCAGAGCGGTGACGCTTTGGATCAGCTGATCAATAACGGTATTCTGCAAACCAGGCACAAGTCTCTTCTCCGCGAAAAGCCAGAGCTGGAGCGCAGGACGCATTGCTAACACTTTTCCAGCGTCATCGTTCATGCAACTCCCCGTGTAGAGCCAGGTGTTGAACCGGGAGAAAGTTTCTGGGTCCTCGTCTTCGAGCGTTACGGTGCCTTCGCGAGCTTCTTTGAAACGACCGGTTAGAGCTGCGCGGAAGGAGGAGCGGGCGCAGAGGAGGGCTTTGTGGATGCCGTATTTTGTGTGGGTGGGGCCGATGAGGATGTAGATGGTTGTGTCGTAGAGGGAGCTTGAGGGGGGGGGTTTGGGGGTTGAGGGTTTTTTGTGGGTTGAGCGGGTTGTTCTGGGGGGGGCGGTGGGGGGTGGTGGTGGTTGCTTGGGTGGTTGACTGTATGCAGTTGATATGCGTGAACTCTGGATGATTCTTGCCATGACGTTCGTGGTTCGGTGTTGAACTTGGAGAAGGGGGAGTGTTCTTGACTGTGTAAAGAGATTGGATGGTGTAAGGTTTTTGCTCTAGTAGGATCTTGGTTGCAACGGCGAGAGAGAGTGGTGCGGTGAGAGGAAGGCTAACATGGAATGGTGTGTTGATATTTGTAACTGTCCGTTGATAGAGTGGTGATGAATGGAGCAACTACCGTTGTAGGAGTGGGCGAGATCTTGTAGCAGGAAATTGCTCGTGCTCCACGTCTGGAAATGAAATTGTTTCGAGGCAGTTATGAAATTTGTGACTGATGTTGTTTAATAATTAGCAAGTTGAGTTGCAAATGCAGTCGTATATATAGAGGGGCTGTTACGGCCGACATCGATTAGACAGCATCCTATTGGCCGCCCCAAATTCGAAGGAGCGTCAAATACTCATCCCTGTAAACCTAAGATGTAGTGTTATCTCTGCTAAGTGTCAACCGTTCGTGTTAAGCCTCAATGGAGTAGATGATCGAAGGTGACTAGCAACGCACATGGCCACTAACTATATTGAAGGAAGTTTGGGGAACCTCTAACTTTTGAGGCTTGTGTGCTGAGTCCAGGGTGAATAGAGAGAGTATCCGTGCCTTATATATCTGACTGAGTTTTCCTTACAACGACGCAAACGAGAAAGGGTGGGCAAATACAAACGCACACAAAGAACAGAAGTGTCTGGAAGTTTTCTGGTGTCTGATTTCCAAAAGTCTTCCGGCATTTGGCACTCTTTGATCTCAAATTGGCTTTGCATCAAGGTATTTCTCGAGAGTTAGTCGTCCGAGCAATCTGGAGCAAGGACTTGGGACCAAACCATATCCCGAGATGCAAAATGACCTTTGTCGGGATATTGTGGGATGCAGAGACGATGCGCATTTGAGTCCTTCTCTACTAGTGCGATCACATATTGTTCGCTGATCAACAACGATAATACTAGTGGTGCCCCTCTAGCAAATCGTGACGAAACCTATGACCCACCTGCTTGCCATGATTCTGCTGTATCAGCGCCTGCTGCAGGTCCTCAGAACGATTGGGTGATTGATGTACAAGGGCTTGGGAGATGATCAAGGGATGGAGCGAGTATGTAAGGGCGGAAAAGGGGAGGGAAAAGCATTGGCTCGGTATGGAAAGAATATCATCGTTAAAAGAGTGGGCGGTATACTATCTAGATCAGTAGTAAGGGAAATATCTTCGGGACTTACCAACGTACTGCAGGGCGTAGAGTATGTTATTCAGCAGTGTTACTATTCTTGTGAGTCCTAGGGTGGGTATTTGAGCCGATGGGTGTTTACTAAATCTCTCTGAGGGTGTAGGGTGCGAATAAAAAGGGTAAGTTGGTGTTGCATGGCGCATATAAGACGTTCCCATCCAATAGGT
>JAABUL010003655.1_pt1 | contig 22328 bp, 5 predicted proteins | sample 5559151 | NCBI WGS metagenome assembly JAABUL01 (sample SAMN10711876, study PRJNA513368) | rock metagenome | isolation source: Antarctica rocks | place: Antarctica: Victoria Land, Pudding Butte sud | reverse complement strand
ATCGGCGATTCTCTTTTAGAATCTGACTGAATTGAATAGGACGGAAACTCTGAGTTCTAGTTAAATATTTGCTACATACTTGCAGAATTCTAGTAAATTTAATTAGATCGATAGATCGACAATTTTTTGCAAAACTTTTTGCGTTAAATAATATGTTAATCAATTGTCGATTAACAATACAAGCTCAAATTGTTCAAATTGATCGAACAAATTGTTATATTCGATATTCAATACTAGATCGAACAAGTTTTATAGTTCAATAATATTAATCAAGTCTATATATATAAATAGCTCAAAGAATTTGCTTATATTAATAATTTCAAATATATTGTGCATTCTTTAATAAAATTGTAGTTACTATTATATTTGCAGCTTCTAAATTTTCAATTGTTTCTATAATATTTAAGAGTATACAAAGTTTAAGATCTATTTGTATTTTTTAAGAGCAAATATTCTTAATTTGCGCAAAAAATGTTTCGAAACAAATATTATTTAATAACTATTAATAGAGTCTATTTAGCAAGAACTCAAACAATATATAGTATACAAACAATTCGATTATATCGAAAATATAAATAATAGTAGTAACAAACAAAAAACAAGACAAAAAATCTATTTAATTTTTTTTGTTTCTAACTTCTTAACTACTCGAACAATAATTATTTTGTTTTTGTATTTTATAAAGACTTTTCTAATTATATTTTTCTATTTTGCGATATTCGATATATATTAATTATTCTTTCTATTTAAAGACTTTTTATCGATTTTCTTTTCAATAATATATTTTAGCTATTAATTGCTCTTTAAGTCTAGTATCTTTTTGACAATTGTTCAACTAATATTTTTTTGTATTATTAGATATCTAGAATATCTCTCTTTCTTATTATATCAAACTATTATTTATTTGCAAGAATCGTCTATTAACTTTAATGTTGTTAACTTAATATTCTGCAAAACTAGTAAGTTATATATACAATATTGTTAAAAGATATCGAAATATCTAAAATATTTTAATTTAAATAATGGATTTATTTTTTGATATTTGTTTGTTGTTTCGATCGAAAAAAGAGATAAAAAGTTGTATTGCAAAACGTTAGCTACTATAAGTATTAGATTTCTAGAGATATATTTTATTGTCTTCTTTATTGTTTGTTTTACTATTAACAAACTAAAATAGCAATTAGTTTTCGATATTTGTTGCTCAAAATTGTTTTACTCTTTTGCTATCTATATTGTTAAATTCTTTATTTTTGTCGTTTTTGCTAATCGAATAATTTTTAATTTTCGACAAACTATTGACAAATTTTGTAGACTAACAATGTTAGTATAGTTAGATAACTATTAAACAACAACGTTTATTAATATATTAATATATTTTGTATATAGCAAGAATTGTCTTTATTTTTTTCTATATTACAATTTCTTGAAGTTTTGACGCTTGTCTAAATATATACGAATATAATATTGTTTTTATTGTCGAAAAAGATATTTAATTGCTAATATTAACAATTGTTAACTACTAATCTGATCTCTCTTAATTTTAGCAAACATTATATATTATCTATATAATAATTGTTCTTAATATTAAAAGCATTCTTTAGATTCTATATTTGTATTGCTATTAGTCGAAGAATTTGCTATTTGAAAATTATATTTATTAAGATGTTGCGTTAATAATTGTTTCTATTTAATTTTAAACTTCTAATTCTCTTGTAATAGATCTCTATATCGAAATCAAATTTGTTGAACAAATTATCTATAGAGTTTTTGATTAAATAGTCTATCTGAAGATTATTGTATATAAATTCTATATATCTCTTAACTTTTTTTTGCACTGCTAGTTTTATATAAAGCAGTATATTTTGTTGTTTTTCGAAAAATTGTTTATATTAGATCTTTTCAATTTTAATTATTTTTTTTGTTTGTATTAATCAATAACTCTTTTATCTAATATTAGAAATCTATTTTTTGCAACGTTTTTCGCGAAAGATATTTTTTCTTTAGTATTGTTTTCTTACTTCTGTATAGCTATACGCATATTAGCAACAATAAAAAATACTAGTTTGAAATAGATTAAATTAAATAGCTAATCTATATTTTTTTAACGTTCGATATTCTACTGTTTGTCGACAGAGAATTTGTAAAAAAAGTAATATATTATTTTTGAAAAGATTAGATATAGAAATTGTTTGCAAAAATTCTATATAGTTTTAGCTATTGTTGCTGTTCTTTTTAAGCTTTTATATTTTAATATATTGAGCAAGTAAATGCGTTATATTTCAGTAGTTTTGCGATATAATCTATTGCGTTGTTTTTGTCGATATTATATATTTGAACAATTAGATTGCGAATCTTCTTTATAATATAATCGCGAAAGTAGCTTATTTTGTTGTACAATTGTTTTTGTGTTAGTCGAATTTTAACAAGCTTAAATATTAGCGTCGATCTACTATTTTTTATTTAAAAATATATAACTCTAAATTAATTTGCGTATTTGTAGATTTTTGTTGCTTTATCTATAGATATTTTATTAGTATTAAGAACGAGTATCAATTATATTTAAGAAAATAAATAATATTTGTATTGTTATTGTAGTTCGAGAATATTATAGCTTTAAGTTATCTCTCGATTTTGCTATATACAAAACTTTTGTTATTTTTGTCTATATAGATATATTGACAATATATATTTTACAACTATATAGTTTTTTTTTGTTACAATCTAGAAGTCTAATTAGATCTATTTTTGTTATTGTTAAACAAGAATTCTGTGTTTGAGATACTGCTATACTATATATATGCTAATAGGAATAAGATAACAAGATTTTTGCTATTTTGATTGCTTGTTAAATTAAACAACAATCTATTAATTCTTATTAAGCTTTTCTATTGTTTTTGATTAGTATATTTTTGATCTAAATTTAAATAGACTTATATAACTCTTAATGCGACTAGATTTGCTATTGTATACAAAACAATAATTAATAGTTGTTTCTGCTATAGATTTATCGATCTATCTATATTTTAAAGTTACTACTAACTTCTTGTTGTCTTTATTATTATTAATAATAATATTTTTTTTGCAAAATTGATTAGAAAGCAGTCTAGGAAAGTTTAAAAGTATTTGATTTTGCTAACAATTAAGCAAATTAGTTTTTATTTTTTACAATTAAATATAGAACAAACGCTTGCTATTTTAAAGAGAAATTATATAAGTTTTGCGTATTCTTTTTTTGTGCTCTTATTGATACTTATTTTGAATTGTAGCAAAAAAACAATAAAATAAATTAAACAATATAGTATAGCTATAAAATATACTATTTATTTAACAATATTAATTGAAAGTTCTTTAGAATATTCGATAAAATAATTGACAACTAAAATACAAGAGTTGATAAAAAAAATCTACAAAAAAAAGTCTACAATAGAAAATTATACAAATTATAATATATTAATTTAGTATATTTTCAACGCGTCGATCGACTATTATTCGACTATTAGCTAATTATTAGATAACTATTTTGAAATCGATTAATTATAAATCTAATTTTGTTCGAATTGTTAACTATAATTTTATAGTAACTCTGTTCTTTTTAAGATTATTATAATACAAGTAGATTTTTGTTTAGTATGCAACTTTCAATAGTATATTTATAATTAATAAATAATTCTATTGTTTGCAAAATTAATAATTGAATATTATATATAGTTGTAAATTGTAGATATATATTAAATATATTTTAGATAAATATAAGAGTCTTTAAACTTAGAAAGTTAATTGAAGAAACTATTAAACAAGTATTTTATACAATATATTTATCAACAACGCAAAATATTTTATTTATAAAAATACTCGATTTTAAATACAAGAGATTTCGACAATACAAAATAAAATATTGTTATCTTAAATTTTATTAAACAATTTTTGATACTTTTTTTTCGATATTTGGAATTTTTTGTTATATAAGATTATTATAAAGATCTTTTGTTTAAGTTGTCGCTCAATAATAGTTTACTTCTTGACACTCAAATTATATACTAGTTTTTAGATATAGTAGATTTTTTTCTAATTAATACAATGTATACGTTTTTCGATTTATATCTCTATATCTTTTATAAAGATTAATTTGATAATTATAATATATTTTGTTTTAATTAAGATTAAATCGACTAATAGAATATTGATTGTTTTAACTATAAAACGCAATCGAAAGTCTTGCTTAAACAATATTTTTTCTTCGAATTTTACTATCTTATTATAGTTACGTTTTTTTTGAAAATTTTCGACAATTTTAATATATTTCGATTAACTTAGATCGAAATAGAACAATATTGATATTTCGAAAAATATATTTTTAATATATTAGATTTGCAATCAATTGTTTTTTTTTTTATAATATTGCGCTATTGCGATTTGAGTTACAAACGTATTAAGACTATAATAGAGATAAGAAGCTATAGTACTTATATTGTAAAATACTATAGCTACTAATAGAAATATAGATACTACAATTATTTTTTAATTCTTCGATAGTTTTGCAAATCGACAAAATAATATATTGATTTTCGAATTATCTACTATTAAATTTGCGTGCTTTGTATAATATTTGATATTTTGTAGCAAGATTTTTCTCTTTAGTATCTTAATGTTAATTTTTTTCAACTTTAATTTTTCGATATATTTTAGATAATCGACGAAAGAAAAAGATACTATTATTTGTAGACTATAAGTTTTGTTGTTAAATTTTTTATCTAGAATTGCAATTAATTTATTGTTTTTTTTGCTACTTTTAATTTATATTTTATAGTGTTTTGTTAATAGCTTTTTAGTAGTCTTCAAGAATTCTACTCTAATTAATTGAACTTTTTTCTTTTATTGATGCGACTTTGCGATATAGATAGTTTGTTTGTAGAATTTCGAAAGTTTTACTATTTTGAAATCGAAAAAATTTGTTTTATTTGTCTATTTTATTAGAAACAACTCGACAATTTTGCAAAATTTGATTTCTATAACTTAAATATTCTGTATTAACTTTTTGGGATTTTTCAATAAAATATTAAAAGTTTTTTGCAGTTTTGTAATTGTTGCTTCAATTATATTACAAAGATTTTTGTTATCTATTTAGTCTATATCGATTTCTAGTATTTCGATTTATTTAGTTAAGTTGTCGAGAGTTTCGCAAGAAGTATTGCTAAAAAATATAAATTTGCAATTAGAATTTGCGACAAATTTAATAAATTTCTTGATTGTAATACTTTGTTGTCGCTTTTTATAGTAAAATTTATCTCTAGTAATTTCGAAGAAAATTAATATGCTAAATATTTTCTATCTATCTTTTCTATTCGAATATTGCAACAAAAAGATCAATGTCTTAACTATTTAATTTTTGTATAATAAAAAGCTAATAACAATAATATAGCGATCGAAGTCTTCTTTAAATAGATTAGAAATATAAAAATATATATAGTTATTGTCTATCTTTGGCGAAACAATATACTTATTGCGATAGCTTAATAGAAATCTCGATTTTTTCAATATATTGCTATATGCAACTTTGAATATTATTTTTAGCAACTTGTAACTATAATTGTACAATAACTTTTACTTCTTTAGTATAGAATTTAACAAGTTTAATTGAATAACTTGCAACTTAGAACAACAAATTAGCAACAAAAGATTTTATATAATTCTATTAGAAACGCAGAAATATTTAAAGAGTTAGAGATTGGATTTTTTAGATAGATATTTATTGTTTTTGGTATTTTGTAATAGATATTTGTGTGCTATTAAGAAATTCTTTTTTTAAGATTTTTAAATTTTTCGCTATATAAGCATAAACTATCGATTTAGAACAAAAAAAACTATCTATTGCAACAACTTTACAACAACAAATCAATTAAAAATTATTTTTTATATAGTTTCTAAAATCGAGTACTATATTTTGCCAGTATTTATTTTGTTGCTATTGAAATTATCTCTAGTTTTGAATTGCTACATCTATAGTATAATAACAAATTCGAAAATTTAAAAAAAATATAATTTCTTTTTTAGATTAGACAATTTAATCAATAAGTTTTTGTATATTTTTGTTGTATTTTTTTGTTAGAACTTATAGAACTTGTTTCGATTCTCTAATACAATATATTTGTATATTTTTGTTTTATTAATATTTAGAATCTAAGTGTCGAGTATTCTTTTTTTAATATTTTTGTCTATTTCGATTAAATCTATTTTTGCTTGTTTATTTTTCTTAATTTTAGCAAAATTCGATTAATTAACAGTTGTATTGTTGTTTTTTACTATATATTTTTTGTCGATTGTTTTATCTTTGTTATTGAACAAGATATCTAATATCTTTTTGTCGATTAATCTATTATTCAATATCTACATTTTATTTTCTAATTCTGTAATTTTTTAACGTTTATAATAGAAGTTCTTATTGTTCTTTTTTTTAAATTTCTATTTGTCTTGTAATTTCTTGCTATTAAAAAAAAAAAATTTGTTTTAAATTGTTTGTCTAATATTGTTTTTTGCTTGCGCAGAAGTCTCTTCTTTTTATTTAACACTATTATATATATTGTTGTTAATATTGTTATATTTGATATCGTTAAAGCGCTTATCTACAATATAGTCGATATCTTAATAGAGAATACAAATAGTGCTGCTATAGATAATGCAACAAATAACGCTATAGACTATATAATAGAGTAGAACAAAACAATAAGCTCGAATTTAGATTTTGTAACAAGAGTATAAAAATCTGTAGCAATAGAAGATTGTAATCGAAAAAAAGATTTTTTGCTAAATAATATTAACTTGTTGTTAATGCGCTTGCGAGCTATATTCGATATTAGCTAATAACAAAGATAATGTCAATACTTAATATATTTTTGACGTTATATTTTGTCGATAGTAGAGATTTGTTAATATCGAGAGAAAATTGTAGAATCTAAAATAGATACAATAGAAGCTATATTGTATTAATATGCAAAACAATAAACAAATTGAAGTCTAGATTGATATTTTTAGTTACTAATATTAATATGCTACTCTTAAATATAAACTTATTGTTTTTAGAATCGATCGAAATAATTTTGAACTTAAATATTGTAAATTTGTCTATAACAATTTTTTTTAATACAATTTGCAATTTTTCTATTAAGTTGACAAAGACAAAACGACTTTCGAGCTTAAATTGTATAATATTTTTGTTGTTTTAAATTATTGTCTACTTTACGCAAAAATTAATTAGTATTTTATAATCTATATATCTCGGTTCTATTGTATCGCTTAATATAAATTTATCAATAAGATTGCTAACTAGCTATATAAATGTTTAGATATCTTCAAGTTGCAAAATATTATCTCTATATTTATCTATAAAACAATAATCGAATTTCTAGATTTAAACACTTGCAAAATCGAATACTAAAGATAACTTGCAATTTTTTGTAGTTTCTAGCTTAACACTTTTTAATTAACTAATAAAAATCTTCTTTTTTTTAATCGATATTTTTGCGCTCTTTTTGTTTATTGACGTTGTATTGCTTTCTGATCTAAAAACTAAAAGTTAATATTGCTTTTCTCGATAGTTCTATAATAGAACAAGATTTTTTACAATTAGTATTTTTTTATTTTTATCAACTATAGTATCGAAGTAATTATTAAAAGTTTTGTATAGTTTAATACTAATTTTTGTTAATTTGTCTTAATCGATTTTTGTTTTAAATTTATTGTCGATTTTTTCGACATTTTTAAGTAGAGATTGAACAACTTTTTCGATTTTAATATAAAATTTGTTATTAATATTTAGAGTATTTTTGATACTTTTTTTGTTTTATATTTTTTTTAGACTAACTATATTGTATAATCTACAAAACACATATATACAAAAAAAAATAAAAATAGATAGAAATAAAATATCTCGAAGTAAAATTAGATTATTTGACAATTTAAACACATTTATTTACAAAGATCGACTATCGAGCAATTATCGACAATATTATTTTATATATTAGCGAGTAAACTATAATAAACAACAATTAGTAAATTATAATTATTTGAAAACTACTATTGTATTATAAATTGCAAAATTAAGTTAATACAATAGCAATAACAAAAACAATTTACTCTCTTTTATATTGCTAATAACACAAATTCTTTTTTTATTTTTTGATTTCTATCTATATAATAATTCTGTGCATAGACTACTCTTATCTTGATTTAATATTTTTTATAATATAGAATTACAATATATAGTAGCTATAATACAATATATACGTTTTGTTTAATATAAACTAGTTATAAAGTAATCTAGTTACAATTTAATTTGTTAATAAGATTTTAGATCGATTATTTGTTAATCGACTATCAAATAACAATCGATCGACTATTGAATAATTGTCGAATAATTAGTTTCTAATATTATTTGTTTTATTAATTTGATTGTTAAAACTACTTACTTTATCTTATATTAAAATCTCTTAATTTATAGAAATTATCTTGTTGTTGTTCTATAGATTTGCGAAATATGCAAAGAAGATATCTAAAAATAAAAATAAAATATAGACTTATTAAATTGCTTAGTATTAGATTAGATTGTGCAACAATAAATTATTATTGTACTATTAGCAATTATAGTATTTTAAATAAATTGCTATCTACTTGCAAGATTATCGACTATCTTTTTGCTTATATACAAGAATCTATATTGTAGTTTTTCAATATTAGAATTTTATATTTAAGATAGTTTTTAATAATAATATATTTTTCGACAATTAGATTATACACAAATCTCTATATATAGTATACTTTTTTTTATTCGATTCGATAATTTTGTTTTTAGATTTATATATTTATGTTTTTTATAAAAATCGATTTAATAATTAAAATATTTGTAGTTTTAATTAAAATTAGATCGACTTCTAGAATATCAATTGTTCTAACTATAAAGCAAGATCGAAAGTTTTGTTTAAACAATATATTTTTGTCGAATTTTATAGATTTGTTAAGATTATATTCTTTCTAAAATTCTTTTACAATTTTTGTGCGCTCGAATTAACTTAAATCGATATAGAACAATACTAATTTTTTAAAATAAAAAATTCTAATAAACTAGATTTGCAATTAGTTAATAGCTTAAACTTTAATATATCAAATTGTTGCAAACTTAGCAATATATAATAGATATTAGAGTAAAGATAGAGAGCAATAATATATATATTGCAAAAAACTATAATTATTGATAGTAACACAAACTTAACAAGTGTTTTTTGTTTCTTTAATAGTCTTGCAATTTGACAACGTAATAATATTATTCTCGAGTTGTTTGCTAAATTATTGTTGTATTTCGTATAATATTTAATATTTAACAACAAAATCTTTTTTTTTAATATTTTTGTTTTTACTTTTTTTAAATTTATCTTTTCAATATAGTTTAAATATCTAGCGTAAGATAAGAATGCTATTATTTGCAAGCTATAGATATTGTTGTTAAATTTGTTTTTTAAAATTGCGATAGATTTATTGTCTTTACTACTATTGTTAATTTATATAGTATAACATTTTGTTAACAATTTTTTAATATTTTCGAAAAATTCTACTTTAAACAAATTTATATTCTTTTTCTATTAATATAGCTGCTTAATATAAATAGTATATTTGTATAACTTCGAAAGTTTTTTAATTTTAAAATTAGAAAAGTCTGTTTTATTTGTTTGTCTAATTAAAAGCAACTTAACAATTTTTCGAAATTTAATTTTTATAACTTGTATATTTTGTATAGATTTCTTGAAATTCTTTAATAAAATATCGAAAATCTTCTATAGTTTTCAATAGTTGTTTCGATTTTATAACAAAGTTCTTTATTTTCTATTTAATTTATATCGAATTCTAGCACTTTAATATATTCAATTAAGTTTTCGAATATTTTGCAAAAGATATTATTAAAAAATATAAATTTGCAATAGAAATATTCGACAAATTTCTTAAAATTTCTGATAGTTGTATTTTGTATTTGTTTTTTGTAGTAAAATTTGTCTCTAATAGTTTTCGAAAAAAACAATATACTATATTAACGCTATTCCGATTTTTTATTTCGATATAGTTTTGTAAAAAGCAATATCTTAACTATCTAACTATTATATAATAGAGAGCTAATAATAAGAATATATCGATCGAAATTTTTTTTGAATAGATTTAAAATATAGAAGTACTAGTAATTATTAGTACAATAGAGTATTAAACTCGATCGATTGTTTTTCAAACTTTTTAAAGATATTACTATATACAATTCTAAATATTATTTTTAGCAATTTGTAATTTTTGTTGTACAATATTTTCTATTCTCTTAGAAAGAAACTTAGCAAATTTGACTAAATATTTGTTAGCTTTAAATCAATATTTAGTAATAAAAAATCTTAAGTAATTTTGTTAAAGACGCAACAATATAGAAAGAGTTAGAAATTAATATTTTTAAATAGATATTTATTATTTTCGATATTATTTGCAAGATATTTGTGTGCATTTAAGAAGTTTTTTTTTCAAGATTCTTAAATTTCGCAATAAGTTAATATTAATTAGCAATTTAAAATAAAAAAAACTATTTGTTGTAAAGTCTTTTCGACACAATTGTTAATTAAAAATCATTTTTGTAGTTTTAAAAATCGAGTATTATATTTTGTCGATATTTATTTTATTGCTATTGAATTTATTTTTAGTTTTGTTTTGTTGTATCTAAAATATAGTAACAAATTCTAGTATCTAAAAAAAATACAATTTTTTTTTGTTTTGGCAATTTAATCTCTAAATTTTTACTAATTGTTGTTGCATTTTTCTATTAGAAAATACAAAATCTATTTTGATTTTTTGATATAATATATTTGTAGATCTTTGTTTTCTTAATATTCAAAATCTAGATTTCGAGTACTTTCTTTCTTTTATTTTTGTTTATTTTTAAAAGATTTGTTTTTAACTGTTTATTCTTCTCTATCTTGTCGAGATTCGATTAATTAATAACTATATTATTATTTTTTACTATATAATTTTTATTGACTTTTCTATCTTTGTTATCGAATACAATATTTATTATTTTTGTATTATTCGATATATTGTTTGTTGTTTTTGTGTTGTTTGTCGATCTTTGTATCTTTTAATACTTTTTGTTTTTAATTTTTCTAACTTAATTTTAAGAAACTATTTATTGTTCAAATTGTTGTTGTTGTCTATTTTACTTGTTTTTTTTGAATTGTCTCTAATGTAGATTTTGTATGTGTCTATTTTTTGTTTGTTAACAAACTCGACTAAGTTGCTATCTATTGTAGCTATTAATTTAGCGACAGATTTTGCTGCTAACGCAATATAGATATTGTTGTTAATATTGTTGTACTTAATACAACTAATACGTTTGTATACAATATAGTTAATATAATTGTAAACAATATATTTAATATAATTGTAGACAGTATAGTTGATACGATTGTAGACAATATAGCTAAATAGAATAAAACAATAACTTTGAGTTTTGATTTCAAAACAAAAGTTTTAAAATATAAAACAAACAAGAATTGTAGTCGAGAGAGTAAATTTTTGTCAAATAATAGAATTTAGATATCAATATATCTGAAGTTCGCAATCAATATAAATCGATAATAAAAACAATATCAATAATTAATATATCTTTAATATTAGATTTGATCAATAGCAAAGACTTATTAATATTAGAAAAAAACTATAAGATTTGCAACAAATATAATAGAAATTCGATTGCAACAATATACAAGATCTCAATTGAATTAAAGTCTATATTAATATTTTTAGTTAATAATATTATTGTACTATTTTTAGATATAAACTTATTGCTCTTAAAATTAATCAAAACAATTTTAAATTTAAATATTATAGATTTAATTATAGCAAGTTTTATCAAAATAATACACGATTTTTCTAAAAAACTAATAATAACAAAACAATTTTTGATCTCAAACTATACAATATTTTTGTTACTTTAAATAATTGACTATTTTATACAAAAGTTCAAATATATTTTATAATCTATATATCTCGACTTTATTGTATTGTTCGATATAGATTTATTAATAAAATTGCTAATCAATTGTATAGAAGTTCAAATATTTTTAAATTGCAAAACGTTATCTTTAAAACAATAATCAAAATTCTAGACTTAAGTATTTGCGAAATCGAATATTAAAAATAGCTTGCAATCTTCTATAATTTTTAGTTTGACACTCTTTAATTAACTAATAGAAATTTTTTTATTTTTAATCGATATTTTTGCGCTTTTTTTGTTTATCGATATTGTATTGTTTTCTAATCTAAGAACTAAAAACTAACGTTGTTTTGCTTGTTAATTTTATAGCAGAACAAAATTGTTAAAAACAAATAGTTTTTTATTTCGATCAAATATAATATCTATACAATAATCAAGATTTTTGTATAGTATTTTGTTAATTCGATATAATTTGATTTAATCGATTGTTGTTTTAAATTTATTGTCGATTTTTTCAATATTTTTAAGCAGAGATTGAGCAATATTTTCGATTTTAATATATAGTTTGTTATCGATTTTTAAAATACTTTTAATTGTAAACGCATTTTACAACTTCTATTTAACTATATTTAATATTGTTTGTTGCAATAACGCTACTAATAAAATATTAAATAAAAAAGATAATATAGTGCAAAGAAAGAAGTACAAAGATTAATAGAAATAAAAATAAAGATTGAGCGAAAATTAAGCGAATTTCTTTATTATAATATAAGATTGCGAAAATAGAATTTTGTAATTGTAAAATTAGTCGATATTAGTTAATATTAATCGATATTAGTTTGCTTATTATTGATTAACAAAACAATATATTTAGATTGCATATTATTATAAATATTATTAAAGAATTTTTGCACATTTTTCGAAGTAACAAAAGACACTCTCTATTATATTAATTTTCTTTAGTTTACAATATTAACAATTGTATATTAATACAAAAGAAAAGAAGAATTCTATATCTAACTATCGAAAAACATCTTCTTTGACAAAATTACAAAAATATTTATATCTATTGCGCGTACTTGCGTCTCTTTATTAAGACAAAAAAAATTATTGTATTGTTATATTAACAATACTACACAAACAATATCTACTTACTCTAATAGTACTATATTATTGAAGATCTTCTTTATTAAAAGCTATTGCAAATTACTTAGTTTTGCGTTGCGCATTAACAACAACTATACAACTAATAAGAGTTATTTATAGTTAAATCTTTTTTTCTTCTTAGCAATACATTTGAATACAAAAGCGCAATTCGAAAGAGAGAGAATATTGTCGATTAATACTAGATATTATAGTTTTTGTTTATAATAAAATAATCTTAAAAAAGCAAACAATGTAATTGCAATACTTTAAAACAATATTGTTTAATTTTAACTAATTAAATTGTTCGAAATCGAAAACAAGTCTTTATATAACTCTTAACTATCGATATTATATAGAATTGCTATTTTAGATATATTTTTAAATAGTTTTTTATCTAATTTGTCAAATATAGTATTAGATAATTAGAATAATTCGAATATACGCAATTTGAGAGTATTAAATTAACAATTTACAAAAGAAGAGAATTAGAAACAATATCTATTTTGTCTCGACAAACTAAATAATACGCAAACAATCAAAATTATATCTAATTTTTGCGAAAATCAATATATAATTCTTGTTAATTATAAAGATCTAGCTATAAGTTTGTTTTCTCAAAAAAAGCAATTTGTATTTGTATCGATTTCAAAAAAGAGTCGATTATTAAATATATTAAAGAAATTTATTTTCTTTCTTATATGCGCAAATTGTTGTCAAATAGAATTTAAGACATTTTTTCTAAAATTGCAATTAAAAAAGAAAAGATATAAATTCTAAAAAAAGACAACTTTTGTTAGAAATTGCTTCTTTATTTTTGCAAAATTCTTTTTTTTTTCTTTTTTAGAACAACTATTATAGTTATTGCTACTCTTTCTACAATTGCAAAGTTGCTCAAATTAATATTAAATACTTAAATCGAATTTTTTATTTTTTTTTTCTTCTTGTCTATCTTTAATATATTTTATTTTTTTTAGAATACAACAATTCGATAGAGTTTTGCTCAATAATTGAAATGCGCTATAGTATTTTATTTTTGAGATTTTTGTTATTTGTCTAATTTTTGCTATCAACGCATTGAATTCTATATATTCGACAAATCTATAAAAATAGCTTAATACAATATTTTGATTAGTTATAGTTCTTCGATAATGCGAATTTCGACTTAGAGCTTTTTTTCGATATCTTTTTTGTGCAAAAATATACAATTTGTTTTATTGTATTCGATTATAGAAGTAGAGAGAACACAAGTTACGATCTTGTTTTTTGTAACAAAAGCATACTAATATAGTTTGTCGATTTTAATTATAAATAGAGAATTCTAATATAATATAATTTTAATAAAGTTGTTTGCAAACTTAATTATCTTAATTTTTTTTTATTTTTCTTAAATTTGTTGACAAATTTATTAATATTAATATTATCGATAGTCGAGATTTTGCAAATTTGATCTTTTTTAAAAAAAATAATCGACAAAGTAATAAATATATCGACGTTAATTGTATTGCTATTATTCTTGTTGTCGATAATAATAGTTTTTTTTGTCTTAATTGAAGTGCGCTTTTTCTAAATAGATATAGATATATATATATGTGCACAAAGTAATCTTTTAGAGATTTTAGTTGTAAAAAAGAGTAGAGAAAAAAACAATTAAGAATAGTATATTTGCAAAAATTCTACAATTGTCAAATTGTCGACTAATATTAGTATTGTCAATAGATAATCGACAAACAATTGTTTAATACAATTTTCTTTTTTATTTTTCAATTTTTTTTCTTTTTTATTGTTAGAAGAACAACAAGAAGAAAATCAAATTTTAAAATCTTAAATAAAAGATTTGTTGCGCAAGTTGTAATGTTTGCAAGAAATTCTATTATACTATTTTTTAATTACTTTAATCGAGATTTATCGCAATTACTATACAATTAGCTAGAGACTCTTAACTATTATATCTGCTATTAGAGCAAAAAATTCAACTTTGAACGTATTTATTTATTGCTAGTATAGTATAATTGAAATAGAACAAAAGTACAACTATTGTGTTAAACTCGAACATTGTATTACAACTGCGTTGTATTAAGTATTGCTCAAGTCTTTAAAATATATAAGTTTTAATAAATCGAATATTATATTTTTGTTGCACAAAGATACTTAAAGAGAGCAAAGAAATAAAAATATACAAAAATTATTGCAAAAGATTAATCAAACTAGAACTACAAGTATTTAGTAAAAATTTTGCAATTAAAAGATAAATAAAGCAAAAATACGCGCAAAAAACTTGTAGCTATCGAAATTCTTAATTATCAAATTATATTCTTAAATTTAAAAATATTTTTTTATTTAAGTTTCTATTAGATCTCAATATCGAAGTAGACTTTGCTATAAATAGCAATACAAACGCAAGAATAAAAAATAACAATATTTTAATAAATTTTAATATATTAACGAATATATTAAATACAAAGTCTATCTTATCAAAATTAATAAAAAAAATATTGCATTAGTAGACTTAAACAGAATTGCACAATATTAATAAAGAAAAAGATCTAAATATAGATACAAATACAAATACAATTGCTAATAGTAGACGCGCAAATTAATTAAAAGAGAATTTTCTATCTATATTAACAATGTTGCAAAAAAAGATATACAAAAAGATTATAAACAAAAAAATTAAAAAATCAACTAAAAACTTGAACAAAGTTTAGCAAAAAATATATAAAAATTTTTTAAAAAGCAAAAAGTATAACAAGAAAATACAATAGCAATTAAATCAATTAAAACTAAAGAATAAAAACAAGATATATATTTATTTTTTAAACAAACACTACAATTCTTTTTACAACAAAATAGACTATATATTTGTTTATTAATTTTATACTTTACAATATACAAAAGACAATATAAATTGCTTCTTTAACAACAAACAACTAAAATTACTATATTATTTTATATTTTTTAAAAACAATTAGCAATAGCTTACAAGACTCGAGCAAATCGAATAAAATATTAAGAACAATATATAGAAATACAAAAAAATTAAACTAAAATTTAATATCGAAAACGCAAAACAATTAAATCGAAAATACTATATATAGTAACAATTAATTAAGAAGATTATTTGTTTCTTTATAGATTACAAATTGCACGCTTAGAATTTTAGATATGCGTTAATACAACAGTATATTAATAAGAAAAAGAGACTATAAAATTAGTATTAAATTGCAAATAATTGATAGAAAAAACAAACAATTTATTTGTTAAAAGCTACAATTGTTCTTATATTTATTGCTATAGACAAAATTGTACTTTTTAGACAATAGAGCAATTAAAGTACTTAATTTATTTATATAACTATTAGCAATCTTAATTGCATAGCTTGTTAATATTAAAAGAATTCAAATATAGTTTTGTTAAATTATATCTTTATTGTTTATATAGAAAAAAAAAATGCTAAACTATTAAATATAGAGATTTATTACTATATAATAGCTCTTATAACAAAGCGTAAATATATCTTAAATATATTTTTATAAATATTAGTTAATTTTCTAGAGATATTTTAGTATTTAAGCAATTGTCTATTTATAGTTTGTTCGATATTTGTTGTGCTAATAGTTAACTCAAATATTGTTATTTAGTTTTTGCTAAAATAATAATTAACTATTTAAAGCAAATTTTTGTTACAAATATTAAGCAAAATATTTATTGCTTAATTTGCACAATATTGTCGAACTATTAAGAGAATATTATAAAGATATAGAAAACTCGAACGCATTAAAACACAAAAATACAAATAGATAAACAAAATCAATATATAGTTAATTAAACTAACAAGAACTATATATACAATATTAAGAATTTCGTTTAAAAATTTTCTTATATTAATATATATACTATTATAATAATAGATTCTTTTTATTAATTAAAGAAGAGCATTCTTATAGATTTTATTCAATAATTAAAGAAGATTTTCAAAAAAAACTATTCGAAAGAATTGAACAACAATTAAATATATACAAATTAAGAAAATTATTAGCAAAACAAATGTTGTTTTTCAATTTAATTAAAGATTTCGAGCAATCTTTTTTGTTTACAAATTGTGTATTTTTATTTATTTTAGTAATATCAAACAATAGACAAACAACAAGCAAAATGCTATTATATAGCAACTAATAACTATTATAATATTTTTGCTACTTAAGCTAACTTTGGAGATATTGCAAATTACAATTGCAATATTAAATTTTATTATGCTAGCTATATACAATTTTTACAACAAGAATACGTTAAGATATTTGAATTTTGCGCAGAGTTAAATTAATATATTTAAAACAATATTTACAATTTATAGCGCAATAGAGATTAAAATCGAATAGAAAATATTTAATAAATTTAAGTTTTATATTTTTAGTTATTACAAAAACTTTATTAGAAAATTTGAATCTATTAATAATTGAAACACAAAGTATTTTGAAAAAATATATATTTATTGTATTAAGATCTTCTATTTACAAATTAATAAAAAGATAGATTATATAAAATAGATTTGTGCTTATAATAAATAAAATATAAATTTTTACACAATAGATATTATATTAAAACGCAAAAAGATATTGAATACAAAGAACTTGTTGTTTAAGAAAAAAATTACAATTACTTATTTTGCGAAAGCTGCAAATTTCTGAAAATAAAGTTAGAAACTTTTGTTACGCGCAAGTCTAAAACTAAATTTCAAATATCTAAATAATAAGTTTTATTAAAAACTTGATAATGTAGTTAATAAATAGGATTTCGACAGACTTGTAATAGCAATTGCGATATTTGTTTGTTAGCAATAAGCAAAATTGAATTGTATAGAAGCTATTTAATATAATTCGAAAGATCAATTATATAGACGTTTGAATAATAGCAATTTGATAATTAAGTTGTTTTCTTTTGCTTCAAATATATAAAGAAGAGAGTTAAATAATAATTGAATACAAGACTTTATTGTATTAATTTATATATTTGTTGTCTATTATAAACAAGATATTTAGTTAAATTGTAATAATAAAGATATTGCACGTTGTTCAAATAGATAGCAAGAAAAGTTCGACAAATAACGCAATAACTATATATAGTTTTAGAAGTTCTCGAACGAAAAAAATTATTAGAAAATCTTACAAGCAACTCTGTTTAACAGTTAATCGATTAAGAAACTACTATTGATATTAACAATTAGAGACCCAAATAAAAGAGACAAACAAAAAAAAATCAACAATATAATAAAGTATTTCTAGATATTCTTAGATAGATTAACAATACTATATTATATAATATTTATAATATAATTAAGCTATAGTTTTGACTTCTTAGCAATTCGAATCGATTGCATTTTCTTAGTAGATAATGTATCTATAAAATAAGCAATATCTATTGAAATGCATATATAATTTAGACAAATATAATTAACAAAAAGAAATACTATCTTAATAATTAACTAGACAAGAATTAGTACAATTTTTGTTATAATAAGAACTTTATAAGTAAGAGATATCAAGTAACTATAGATTGGAATTGCAAATAGATTGCTATAATATATTAATTAAGACAATAATCTATTTGTTGTTTCAATTTATAATTACTTGGAATTGATATAATAGAAGTGTAGTATTGTTTATAATTATATATACTACGTTAGAGTGCAAGTAGTTAATTCGATAATTTGCTAATTAGTTGATTGTTAAATAATATATTTTTATTAATCAACTATTAAATAAGTTTCTTAATTAATTTTTGCAACTTATATTAAACTACAATACGTTAAAAGTCAAAAATCAAATATAACAAAAACGAAAATATATATAAAGAGCAATTGATTAACAGACACTTATTGCTAAAGATAGATAGCAATATTAATATTTATTAGAAAATAATGCGAGACTTAATATAGTATTGTTAATTGTTAAACAATAAAGACGTATTATATAATCTATAGTAAATATTTAAGAATCTATTTGTTTAATAGTATTCGATCGAAATAAATTAAAGCAAATATAGAATTGAAATCTTTCTCTTTAATTTGTCAATATATATCGATTTGCAATATTGTCGAACAAACAAATAGCAACAATTTTTATATTTGCAACATATATTTTTAGAGATTTTTTCGATTTTTAAGAAAGAAGACTATTTATTAAATCTAAATTATATATGTAGATAGCAATAGTATCTTTAAAAGTGTTTTTTTTTTGATATTTTGTGCTTAGTTTGCAAAAGTGCTCTTTAAACAAGTATTTAGATATTTTGCTAACACAATATATTGAGAACGTAAATTAAGAAAGAGAAACAATAATTAAAAATATAAAAACAAACAAAACTCTACTTTTTCTAATAATATTTTTGGCAATTAGATTTACGCAAGATAAGTAAAAAGAGAAAATTAATAGATTTCGAATTGTTCAACATATAAAGATAGAAAAAGAAAAAAAAAAGCTTGTTAAGAGCAAAAAGAAAAGTCTACAATTATAGAGTTTAACAAAAAAAAAATATAGCAGCAATTGCAAAGATCAAGAAGCGAAACGTTATTGCTCGAGAAATAGAATAGAGAGATTAACAAATTTTGCAATTAAATAAATTGATTATTCTGCAGTATAGACGTTAACTTAATCTGCAAAATAAAATATTTTATTTAATCGAGAGCGTTTGTTTTGTACTCTATTGATTGTTGTAGTATAGTAATAAAAGTATTTGCGTTATTATTTTAACTTTTAGATCGATTTTGTTAACTTATATATTTGATTTAATAAAGACAAGATATATTTGTTGAACATATTACAATAGAAAATAATTGTTGCGTAACTAGTTCTCGATTAATCGATAATTAAGAAGAAGTCTTTGTTAAATCGAAACTTAGAATAAAGAGTACACAAATAGTTTTTTAAAAATATTGAATCAAAGAGTTGAAATTGTATATGCAAGATAAAATACAAACGCTATACAAGTTTTCAAGTCGACAATAGATAATAATACAATTAAGATTTATAATTTTGATACAAATATAATAAATATATATAGATAAAATATTAGAAGATTGGAATTTGAAAGATATAGAAGTATGTCTATATTATTATATTTGGTAGCAATTATAATTATTGTATATTGTTACAATAATAGCAACTTTGTAGTTAATTTGAATCGATTGTTTGTCGACTAACGTTGTCTAAAGTCGATCGACAAACAAGAATATATATTAGCTATCAATGTTTTTATTAATAATACTATAGATTAATATTGTTAATTGGAAATTCGAAAGATCTAAATTGCTCTAATTGACTTGTTAAAACTTGAATATTATTACGAGAATTTAGACAATTTAGATAGTTCGATTTGAATTGTTTAGAATCTAATAAGATCGGAGCAGATCGGAATTAGATCTAAAATCCGACTCTAAAAGAGAATTGCCGATATTGATATCTTCAATATTCTTAAAGATATCTATTTATGTAAATTTCAATTTCTTAGAAGTAGAGAATGCGATATAAGCGGAGCATATAATAAAACTAATTAATAGTTAGCAAGATTAGAACAAGTGCAACACAGAATATAAAAGCAATATAAGATAATATATGTTAATATCAAGTTAGAAACTATGTTTTACAAAGATCTTTGTCTAACTTCCTCTCAGAGAATTAACTTTGTATTCGCTCTTAACTTTACGACAACTTCCAAAATATTGGACGTAAATATATTATATTCAGTATTAATTCCTAATATTAGTCGCTAACTAATCCAGAGATTATCTGAGAAAGAATTGTAAGCGAATAAATTCTTAATATAGTCTTTTCTTATGTTCAAGCTACAGATCGACAACGTTAACTTGCTCGTAATTGGCGACAAGAAATAATTGTCTAATATGTAGATATATGTAACTAGTAATAACTAGTAATAACTAATAGTAGCTAGTAATATAGACTAGTGCAATCTAAGTAAGTAGTTGTGTTATTGCGACAATAACTTTAAATCTATATTATACAAAATATCTTAAGACTCTATACTATTCGATCTGTCTAGCAGTACTTAATTATATAATAAGCTTGTATCTAATACAATGCTCTATCTTGGAAGTGCATAGCTACAGAATATTAATATCTATAGAATATTATATATAACTGAACTTTACAAAGTTTGTTACTATAAATATTAGTAAATAAAACTTTTATAGATTCTCTGTAGAATCTTAATTACTCTATTATTAAATAATTCTACAATTTATCGAAAAAGTTAAAAAATAATATTAGCAAATCTTCTATTTTTAGATTGTCGTCTAATCTAATTAAGTTGTAAAAATAGTTTTGTTGTTTGCGATAAAATTTACAAATTTTAGTTAAGTTGCAAATTCTTTGTTCTAATTTGGCAACAGTATACGTATTCTTAAGTTTCTTCTTCTTTCGACGCTGTTGAAATTTTGCTAAAGTATCTGCGTTGCGCTTTTGTTTCTTGTTGCTCGATCTTAAATAGACTAATTGTTCGATTCTAACAGTTGGAACCGAATTGCATAAATTATGAAAATACTAACTATATTAGGTTAAAACTTGATCTAATTAGGTATAACTTTCGGGTCGGGTTATAGATTTTGGGGAAAAACCGACCCGAACGATTAATCTAATCTTAAATCAGATATTAGATTAATAGATATCTGTATAAAATTGTCGAGAGTCTGAAAGAAGTAGCTGCTCTGCGTTCGAGAATCTACAATATTATAAGATAACAAGACTAGCGATTTAATTAATGTTAGAAATAATATCGAATAAATTAATGCTTAATAAATTATTAAGAATTGCTAAAATGCTACTGTATTATAATAAAAAGCAACTAAGAGATAACTATTGTAATTGGAAAAAGATTGCAAGATATATCAACTTGTATTCTATAAATATACTAATTGCAAGATCTTTATGCTAGATATTCTTAATTTAAATAAAAAGATAGAAAGAGAAGATAACAAAAAGAATTCGAGCTCTATTGTATTAATCTCTTTTACAATAGATAGATATTGCTGCAATTTGACAATCTCTAAACAACTACTTGAATTCAAGAATATTGTGTGCAGAACTGTTGTTTAAGAATACAATTTTTGACTAAATCTATAAATCAATATTTTAGTTTAAGCTTGTCTAGAAAGTAAGTTTGTCCA
>JAABUL010003654.1_pt1 | contig 22331 bp, 21 predicted proteins | sample 5559151 | NCBI WGS metagenome assembly JAABUL01 (sample SAMN10711876, study PRJNA513368) | rock metagenome | isolation source: Antarctica rocks | place: Antarctica: Victoria Land, Pudding Butte sud | reverse complement strand
CCTTTTTATCTGCTTCGAGGGCTTCCCTTCTTCCTCGTTCATCTCGTATCTCCTCCAAGGCTTCTCCCACCCGTCTTTCAGCATCCTCCACCGCGTTTTTGAGAGATGAGACTTCTGCTTCTTTCCCACTTAGATTTGCGCGTAGAGAGGATATTTGGGACAAGAAATTTGATTTTAGTGACTCGAGTTCACGGGCTGTGATGCTAGGAACTGAGCGTGGGGTGGGCGCGGGAGGAAGGTCGAAATCAAGAAGGTTGGCGAGGTGGAGAGATTCGGAGGGTGTACTGGGAGGAAGACCATGTTTCCTTGGTGAGGGTGTCCGACGGCCCAAGGTGTAGGACCCGAGATCTGAGGGTTGTTTGCGCGGAGAGGACCGGCCGTTGCGGCTATGCGTACGGCTGGAGGACTGGTCAAAGGCGCTGAATTGCTCGGTGAAGTCCAGAATGAGGTTTGTGGTATCGCCCGAGGGACTTGATCTTGGACGTCGAGGGGTTGGTGAGGGAGATGAGTCTTCAGGGTGGTGACGTCGGACGCTGGATGGGGTCATGCGGCCGCATTGCCGGGGTGTCGGTGCTTCCTCGTTGTAGTGCGGTTGTCTCGAGGCTTTTGTAGGGCTCAATGGGCTTGCTCTCGTAGGAGACTGGCGCATTTGAGCGAAGACGGTCATATCAAGCGGTGGAGCGGCGGAAAAGGCGCTCATGCATGTGTCATCCATGCCCGCGTATCCAGAGGGAGCAGCAACAGTTGAGGTTGTGTCATCTCCTAGATTTTGCTCGATGTTCCTATCGCTCATATGGTTCTCAGCTTCGCCATGACTGTCCTCAGTCTTGAATGCTCGCGTAAGACCTTCATTCTCTCTCAAAGCGTCCTCAGTGAGAGGGACTGACGTGTACTTCTTTGCTTGCACACTTCTAGGTGTTTCTTGCTTCGTTGGACTCCATACCTTCGTCGGTGATGGTACATCCTCAATGAATGGAGAGCTTGGTATCTCAAGGGGGCTTTGGGGTAGGATGTTTTCTGTGTCTTCGTGGATCGAGAAAGTCTTCCTCTCGACGGTGGTTGGTGTATTCCGATTCGCGTTGGAGAAAGATAGCGGAGATAGAACTTGCGACATGGTTGTAGTTAGCAGCACAACTGAAACCAAATTTCTATTTGATGTCGTCGGCGCGATTGAAAAGAGTTGCGGCAAGCTGAGAAAGTAAACAAACAAGCGGCTGTTTTTGAGCTAGGCTCGATCAGTCCTAGCACTTTTCGCAACTTTAAGGTACATACTTCCAAGTTCCAACCATCATAACTCATCTGTTATCCACCAATCCACTTTGATTTCTAGACGGCTAGGCACTTTAAGCATGGTACGTTGAATAGGCCGAGCTACAATATCCCTTCAACTGGTGTCAAAAGCTGCCACCCAACCACATGTAGTACTGATATTGACTCAGCGTCGCTTACTTGACCTATAAAAAGAAGCAGAGATGTAATTCTGAAAACTCTGGAACATCAACATTCTTAGGAAAGATATGACGCTTCCACGATCAGGCAGTTATCGGGCCTGACTAATCGATGGTAACTGAAGAAGCTTGGTAAAGGCAGTGAAAGCGTTCTTTGTTTTGAATCCAGTCGAAGCCACCACTGAAAAAGGCGACTTCGAATGGGACTGTCAACTTAGCTTTTGCTCTTTGGGTACGTCCAATATCTCTCCCCAAATTCAAACATTTACTTGGGAAATTTGGTCCTTTGATTTGGCCAACTGTTTCTTTGTTCAGTATGCAAAGGTTGCCAGGCTCATTGCATAAATTCAACAGTGTCGACTAAAAATCACGGCATCGTCTGGTGTTGGATGTGATTATTCGAAAGTGAGGAACACATCAATTATCTCTCTGATTATCTGGCTACATACTAAACCCACCCGGACCTTTCAAACACTAACCTCTGCTAGAATGACTAGCCCGAAAGACAGCTCCACAGAGAGGTTTGCACAGTAAGTCACCCAGCCACAAGACTATCAAGTATGACATCAATTGACCAAAACCAAAGTCTGTTCAACAACCGCCAATTGTCAGATGTCTCCCTCTTTCTCGGCCCATCCGAGATCCCAATCCTCGCTCACCGCATGATCTTAGGTGTTCGAAGCCCCTACTTCGCCACCGCTCTTACAGGCGACTTCAAAGAGTCTGTGGAGCAAACGTTCCGCTTCAAGCAATACAGCGCGCATGCTCTTTGGAGAGTCTTCCATTACATATACGCTAACGAATACACCGAAGAGGCTGCTGAGGCCCTGAGTGCTGAAGGTAAGCCCATTCTGGGATCTCGTTTTGAATATCCAGATTGAAAGAACTCATAAAAGGAACAGGCGATGATCTCGAACTGCTGAAACACCCGCGCGTGTTCGCAATAGCAGACATGTTCCAAATGAACGACTTGAAAACCCTCGCTCGTGAGAAATTTGAGAAACAGTTGCAGCAGCACTGGATCAGCGATACTTTTACCGATTGCATCCGGGAGGTGTATGAGACTACGCAACAGACTGACACGGCTATGAGGAGGGCGGCGGTGAAGATAGCAAGCATACACATAGAGGAGCTGTATTCGCAGAAATGCTTTCAGGCGTTACTGAGGGAGGTTGGTGATTTTGCGGCGGATATGGTTGGGGCGATTTCTACTGGGGGGAAGAACTATTAGCTCTGCCAGGGTGTTTGGAATCATGAAAAGCTCGAAAAATGAAGGACAGGATTTCTTTGACCTAGGTCATTGGGGGATAGCAGGGCACTTAGGAAGCGAGAAATCTGCATTTGAAAGACTCCATGAGATGAATGCGTTGCTTTTCTACCTATTGGAACCCTTGCTCTGTGAGTTACCCTACGTCATAACGCTGTACATACGAACCCCATCATCTCATCCCAGTCCAAGTAAGATCCTCCCTCCTGGGCGGTCCCGGCTCCGGAACCCTTTCCACCTTCAATCCAGCTTCGCTACTCCCGTCACTCCCACGCTCACTCCTGCCACTTCGCTCGTTCTCGATCTTCGCAGCAACCCCTGTTATCGCTGCTTCCAGATCTTGCTCCCTCCTCTTCGCCTCCTTCTCCGCTCTCTTCTGCGAGTAGTAAGACGCCGCCGCATACCCTGTCCCGACGAGACCACCAACAGAGCCTATCACGCTAGCTGTATCCACAAGATTCAGGTTGTCCGTAAGCTCGGTTTCGGTGATAGCGGCGGTATCTTTGGAAGCTATGGTGACATGAGAATCTGATAACGTAACTTCATCGGCGTGGAAGTTGGATGTCTGGTATACGAGGTCATAGGGGTAGATAGATATATATTGGTTGAACTATTCTAGAAAGTAGGAACTACGGAGGGAAGAAGGAGGTGAAAACTCTGAACCTCCTAGCGCCAGCCCTATAGGGCTAGGAGCGGAGGTTACTAACCACAGGGGTAACAGTACTGTTCCCTGTTTTCAATCATGCTCTTTTACTCGCCGACGTTATGCCCGACGACGATAGCTTCATTGTTCGAAGCTAGTCTCATTACTGACCTGAATCTCAGGAATTTGCCTGACTTCAGAGGCTTGATCAAGCCGTCAGTCATCATTTGATCAATGAGTATGTATTTCAATCTAATTGCTCTCTCTTCTACCTTGTTTCAAACGTAGTGATATGATGTATCAATGTGCTTAGCTCAAGAGTGATTAACGAGATTGCTATTCATTTTTATAGTCGCTTGATTGTCAGTTAAAATGATGATTGCATTTGTATTTGAATCTTCATATTTCATTTCTTTCAATGCTTGAATCAGAAAGATTATTTCTTTAATTGCATTACATTGACAATTCATATGAATCTCTTTGATACTGCTTCTAATTCTAGCTCTTCAGCTTCAACTCCTACCCCATTTTGACATTTTCACGTATTAGTGAGCGTCTTCCTACGATCACAAAACAGATTAGCAATTTCGCATATCTCAATACCTCCCTCTTCGTTGAAGACCTGCCCCGTATCACAGTAAAAGGCAAACAATATGTGCAGGAGAAGCGCATCAATAAGGGAAAGCTAAATAGCAAGCGATGGTTCTGAATTGGCCAATATGAAGTCTACCTCGTTCAGATAAATAAAAACATCAAGGAAGAAACGTTTTAAAGCTGCAACCTCTACGACAAAGCAAGGGAATCGCTACTATATAAGACAGGGACATCAGGGAATGCAGAGAGACACTTGAAGCAGAAACACAACATTAAGAACCCTCGTGATCATGCTCAGACGCCGTCTTCATCTGAAGATATCAGAAGTATCTTGGGAGCGAAACGACAAAAACTCAACAGCATACCAACCACTAAAGACGCTGCAGAGCTCTTCAAACTAACGCTTATTCGCTGGATTACCAAGGCTAATATCTCTAAATAGCAGTCTAAACATTATTTAAATCGTCTTTTCAACAATTATTTAAGTCATTTATAAGACCGCTTTTTATTTTTCAGGTTGTATTAGTTCCAATTAAGCTGTAAAGCCTGCTATGCATAAACTTGACATCATATCCAAATCCTACTACCCTCTCTTCTAGGTTTTGGCAGATCATATAGATATCTATAGATAGTTTAGATTAGACCAGATTGGCCTGGCTCTATAGATCAGATCAGATTCGTCCCCCGATCTGATCTAAACTGACCTATTCGGAACGCTGCTGAGGACCTTTTCATCCCCGAGTTCCTTGCAGAGAGACGTGCATGGAGCGTCTTTTGACTTCATGAGGTTACGAATCCTTTTCCTTATTCTCGCGTTGGGTCCTTGGAAGACTGTTTTGTACGCTTGGAAGACTCGTCGTTGGTCTTGAGCTGATGACATTTGGGTGGGCTTACGTTCACGGCTTACGGCAGAAGTGCCGGTTGACAGCAAGGTCACGTGTTATAACAACTATTCTTTAGATTGTGCGTGAGGCTCAGTATAGCACGTTAAAAACCGGAAGGGGGCCGACCTAATCTAGTCATTGATCTGACGCTAAGAGGACAGAAAACATGCTTATCCCCTACTCTTCAACCCAGCTATCTGTCAGCAACGATTGGCGGATACCTCATAAGAGGTATGCAGCGCTGGTACCCGTTCCACCCAACAAATCAAAAATCACTAGGAGCGTACATGCCGACAGTTTCGTAGCATACCCAGCAGAGCCGAGAGTCTTAAGTGGCATTCTCACCGAACGGCAAGCTAGCGGCGTCTGCATCGCACGACAACACGGTCAGGCTCTGGGACTTGGAGCCAGCGCACCGATAGCCGCAGAAATGGGCATCAAACTGTTGACATGCACATGCAGCTGCGTCACACATTTTGTGATAGCTGCATAGCAACCCTCCGAAGAACCTCTAACGTGGTAATCGATTTGTTCTACCATCTTCTGCCGCATGCAATATAATAGAAGGGTTCACCTAGCACTGGGCTAAACCTAGCAGTGGGACAGCCCTATAGGGCTGAAAATCCACATTTCATATTTTATTGCTGCCAACGTGTAATTCTTCAACATATCAGCAAAACGATGGCAGCCACCCCCCCCACCCCCCCTATATCCTTCATACCTTCTGAAGATATAGAACTTTCACAGAAAGAGCGCATAACGCTTGCTCACGCCCGTTGGAACGAGGCTTCAGCAGCCAACGAAAATCCTTCCCAAGCAAAACTCGCTCGTCAATATGAAATACCAAGTAGCACTCTTTGGAATCGGATCAATGATCGAATGACTGCTGCTGCACGCAATCAGCAATTTCAAAGACTTAGCCTCGAAGAAGAAGCAGCTATACGTGACTGAATTCTACGTCTTCAGGCCTGAGACTGATCTTCTCGTGTGAAGCAAGTACGTTCAATAGCTAAAGAACTACTAATAAAAAAGAATGATGACAAGTCAGTCGAAGTCAATTGATCTCAAAAGTTTCTGAAACGTCATTCGCAAATCAAAACAGTATATATTTCTTCGCTTGACAAAGAGCGTGCTATGACTCAGAATCATGATATTTTAGCTAACTGATTCAATCTATTTCAGAGTTTGAAAGAAGAGCATGAAATAGAGATAGAAGATATCTACAACATGAACGAAAAGAGATTTATGCAGAGAGTTATTGCTAAGCTTCAAGTCATGATTTTCAAGTATGAAAAGAAGACTCATATGATTCAATGTGACAATCGAAAGTGAGTCTCATTGATTGAGTGCATATTTATGAATGAAAGAGTCTTGAAGTTGTGAATTATCTTTAAAGAAAAAGTACAGCAGAAGATTTGATACGAAGTACTCAAAGAAGATCATATTGCTGTGAGTGAGAATGACTGAATCAACAACGAATTGAGTCTAGTCTGAATACAGAAATGCTTTGATTCAGAAACTAAAATCTGTCAGAAAGATGAATATCAAATGCTATTAATCAATGATCATGCTTCTCATATCACTACTCAGATGATTGACTATTGCATCAGTCAGAAAATCATTCTACTGTGTCTTTTGACTCACACTACTCATTTGCTTCAATCACTTGATGTTGAAGTCTTTGCTTCATTAGCTACTGCATACAAGACTCATGTTCAGCGAGTTACTCGACTTGAGATCAGTTACTCAATCGATAAAACGAACTTTCTGAAGCTTTATCAACTGACTCGACATGAGACAATTACATCACTGAATATTAGAAAGTCATGAACAGCTACAGAACTTCTATCATTCAGCTCAGTCTTAATACTTCAGCACTTTTCTTCTGTTAAGAAACTAGAGCAATCACAGCAGTACAACATTGTCATACATTCAACTACGTCTTTCGAAGCTACAGTCACATACATCGATTTTGACAAAGATTTAGAAGTCGTTCTAACATCTGCAAATATTTCTCAAGTACAGCAGCTTATTAAACAAGCAATAGAAGAATCGACTTCTGATCAGATTCTTCAAAAGATGAGTAAAGCAGCAATATGAGCAATGATGAAATCTACTATTCAGAATGTTATTAATCAGAAACTTCTTGAGTTAAATAGAAGAAAGAAGCAAAAGATCAGTCGAATTGAGAATAATTATGATACTGCAAGAGTCATGAATCAAGAGATTGTTGATGAAAGAAGAGAGAATCAACAAGCAAAGATATGACAAAAGAAGATTAATTCTCTACTACGTCTAGATTCTGAGCTCTTTACTTCAAAATCTTCTTCTATTCGAAAATGAGCTGTCGTAACCTCAGCTCAACAAACAAAGCTGTGAAATAGAGAGATCAATGATTTACTACGTCTAGGCTCTGAGCTCTTCACTTCGGCCTCAATGACAGCAAGCTCTAGTCAAAAGAAGAAGAAGCAGCTGATAGTTAAGCTACGAGTCAGACAGCTGAAGCAGAAGCAGAAGCAGAAGCAGAAGCAGCTGATAGTTAAGCTACGAGTCAGACAGCTGAAGCAAAAGCAGGAACAGAAGCAGAATCAGAAGCAGAAGCAAAGGAATAACGAAATATCTACAAATGATCAATCAGGGCGAGGCATGCGTATTTGAAGGACCCCAAAGAGGTCCTATTAGCTACGTAGTTCACCTAAAACGAATCGTTGAAGCAATAAAAAAATGAAATGTGGATTTTCAGCCCTATAGGGCTGTCCCACTGCTAGGTTTAGCCCAGTGCTAGGTGAACCCTTCTACGTCTCCCGGCCAAGACCACGGCCAGAAGATGAGTCTTTGCGAAATGTCCAGTCTCCAAGTCGCCTGGCCCGAGCTACTGCTCCAGAGAACGATCAGCAACAGTCTTCCTGTGTATAAGGGCAGAGCTCTCCGATGTCGAACAGTCAAAATTCCTTGAGGACGAGGTTATGGTAAACTCGAGAAACTATTTGACGCTCAGTTAACATTGATAAGTCACAGGAATAGTGTCCTGCAGCAAGCCTGACCTATGGAGCCTCGTTGAAGAAGGAAGAGTTACTTTTTCAGATTACAAATCATTAAGCAGTGGGTAGGTTAAGTAAGTAAGGTGAGTTCTGATGTAGCGAGCGAACATTGACTAGAGAGGAGGTCCTGTTACGGAGGAATAAATAGCACTATATGGCAGGGCAAACATTCGAGAATGTTTTATAAATCCCATTCTTGATTCCTTGCCACAAACATGCCAAGATTACTGCCAAGAAACTAGCTGGAAACGCTAACATTGGGTGTTGCATGCACGTGGTGCAGTTTCGTACTCTTGCCACGATTCAGCCTAAGTGAGCCTTCCTCACCATGATCATACTCTACATGCCTCGACTGCCTGGCCATAGCTCTGATTTGAGTGTCCTGCGGAACCCCAGCCAGCGATGCCAACTTTCAGATCCGCGAAAATCCTCCCTGTACGAGTAGCAACCCTACCAGCGAATCTGGGCCTCGAACACATCTAGCTTTGACAGCAGGATGACTGCCTTTAAACAGCCGGCCTCTCCTACACCCGCGCATAGAGACCATGTGGCATGATAAGCCGTAACGAATGATCAAGAACTTTTTGGTAACTCAGGCTCTTCTGGTTTTTGGTTGGGTGGATATGCGTTTCAACGTGCCGCGAGGAGAGGCTTGAAAGATGCGTCTATTGCAACTGGACAATTGTGCTGAGCTCAGCCTGACCGAGGACTTGCTCGACAATATCCCTCCTTACGCAATTCTCTCGCACACGTGGGGCACAGATCGCGATGAGCTTACTTTCGACGATCTACACAACGGACTTGGCAAGAGCAAGGCTGGCTATGCAAAAATACAGTTCTGTGGGCAACAAGCCAGGAAGGACGGCCTAGAATATTTTTGGGTGGACACATGCTGTATCAACAAAGCCAGCCATGCTGAACTCTCGGAAGCCATTACTTCGATGTTTCGCTGGTATCGCAAAGCAGAAAAGTGCTACGTCTATCTATCTGATGTTTCGAGTCGCAAACGCGACAATGACGGCCAGACGCAGCAGACGTGGGTACCAGCCTTTCGAATCAGCAGATGGTTCACACGTGGCTGGACACTTCAAGAACTACTTGCCCCGGCGTCAGTCGAATTTTTTTCGCGTGAAGGAGAGCTTCTGGGAAGCAAGAAGACGCTTGAGGGGCGCATTCAGGACATAACAGAAATTCCCATTTCTGCTCTGCAAGGAGCTCCATTATCTGATTTCAATGTTGGTGAGCGAATGCGATGGGCAATGAAACGTAACACCAAGAGGATAGAAGATAAGGTGTATTGTCTGCTAGGGATTTTTGATGTGTTCATGTCTCCTATATATGGTGAGGGAAAGAACGCTTTTGTTCGATTGAAAGACAAGATCGGTAGATCTTATCGGAGCCAGCTGGACGAAATTGGACAGACTTTTTCCACCTCTAAATCTTGCCGTCTCGGATGTCACGACACCAACCCTGCTTCTATGACTACAGAAGAGACCTCCCTGCATGATCGCCGAAGGAATTTGCTGACTTCCCTGAGTTTTGATCACATGGATTCGCGACGGTCCACCATTGAAAGCGCCTATTCCACGACGTGCAAGTGGTTATTGAAACACCCTGCTTACGTGGACTGGATTGACCCCAACAAGCTTCATCAGCATCACGGATTTCTATGGATCAACGGGAAACCCGGAGCCGGAAAATCAACGTTGATGAAGTTCGCTCATGGGTATGCTGACAGAGAAAAACCTGAGCACGAGATCCTCGTCTCCTTCTTTTTCAATGCAAGAGGAGACGATCTAGAAAGGTCGACCATCGGTATGTATCGAGCTTTACTGTTTCATCTTTTAAAGGAAGCGGCGGACTTACAAATGGTTTGGGGCGAATTCCATTCTTCCTCAGGGTATCAAAGCCAGTATCCTGCGTGGACGATCGAGTTGCTTCGTGAACTTTTGTCCGCCGCTATAGCAAGACTAGGACAGCGACGACTGAAGTGCTTCATTGACGCCCTCGACGAATGTGACGAGGAGCAGATCCGAGAGATGATTGTCTTTTTTGAACAACTTGGACAAAATGCTATCGAGAACGGAAATCAGCTCTACATATGCTTCGCCAGTCGCCACTATCCAACCATCGACATTCGCAGTGGTCGGCAGTTGATATTGGAAGACGAACACGGTCATGATGAGGACTTGGCAAAGTATGTGCAAAGTCATCTTCGAGCTGGGAAGGGAAAATACGTCGACGAAATAAAAATGTCAATACGAGAGAAGGCAAATGGTGTTTTCATGTGGGCAGTCCTGGTCATCGACATTCTGAATAAAGAATTTCTCCGCGGCCGCATCTTTGCCGTCAGAAAAAGACTCCAGGAGATACCTGCAAAGCTCAGCGACCTCTTCAAAGACCTGTTGAGGAGAGATTGTGATAACATGACCGATTTGTTGCTATGTCTCCAATGGATATTGTTTGCACGACGGCCCCTCAAGCGTGAAGAATTCTACTTCGCAATGGTAGCTGGTCTCGATCCTGTACCCGAGAACATGATCGAGTGGAACTCCGAACGCGTCACTACGGACGACATGAATCGTTTTGTGCTCAATTCCTCCAAAGGGCTGGCTGAGCTCACCAAGTCGAAAATGCCAACCGTGCAATTCATCCACGAATCAGTACGGGATTTTCTCATCAAAGATAATGGCTTGTGCGAGCTATGGCCAGAACTTAGAAAAGACCTGTACAGTTTAAGCCAGGATCAATTGAAGCAATGCTGTCAGAATTACCTCAAGGTTGACATATCCGGCTATGTATCGTCTAGTGAGACTTTGCCAAAAGCCTCCTCTGATTCCGCAAAAGATTTAAGACAAGTGCTGACAACCAAATTTCCGTTCCTCGAATATGCCAGCCAACACGTACTATATCACGCTGATGCAGCTGCGGGGGGAATTCTCCAAAACGACTTCATCGCAGGCTTTGCTTTTAACGCATGTATATATGTCGCTAACCTGTTCGAGCGGTATGATATCCGCCGCCACACGCCAGATGCAAGCCTTCTCTATTTATTTGCGGAAAACGGTTACGCAAGGCTGATAAGGACAATATGCTGTCACGGTTCGACGACGGGCATCCGGGGGGAGCGATATCAATATCCTCTTTTCGCAGCATTGGCAAATGGACATCGAGACGCTGTCCGAGCACTATTGCAACAAGACGAAAACTCTCAAATCGGAGACATTGTTGCGCGCCTAGAATTCGGCCGGGCCTTTTCGGCTCAGAAAGACCAAACGCCACTTCTTTGGGCGCTTCATAAAGGACACACAGCTCTTGCAGGTATTCTCGTGGCTTCCGGCCGCGCCCGTACAGATGTCGATGTACCGGCCTCTGGGGATCGAGGTATAATTACACGGGATAAGGACGACAATCTCGAGTTCAAGGACAAGTCTGGCAGGACAGCTCTACTATGGGCAGTTGAAGGTGGGTCGGAGACACTCTTACAGCAGCTTCTTAGCAAGGGTGCCGATGTCAGGGCGAAAGACAATGACGGCAAGACAGCTCTACTATACGCAGCTAAAAACGGGAGAGACATCATCGTGCAGCTACTTCTTGACAGAGACGTCGACATTGAGACTAAAGACAGTTTCGGCAAGACAGCTCTACTATACGCAGCTGAAAACGGGAGAGACATCATCGTGCAGCTACTTCTTGACAGAGACGTCAACATTGAGACTAAAGACAGTTTCGGCAAGACAGCTCTACTGTACGCAGCTGAAAACGGGAGAGACACCATCGTGCAGCTACTTCTTGACAGAGACGTCGACATCGAGGTCAAAGACAATGATGGCAAAACAGCTTTACTACACGCAGCTGAAACTGGAAAGGAGACAGTTACGCAGCTGCTCCTCGATCAGGGTGCCGCTATTGAGGTGCAGGAAAGAGATGGTCGGACATCATTGTCTTATGCGGCTGAACATGGAAACAAGCACATTGTACAACTTTTGCTTGCACAGAACGCTAATGTCGCTGCTGAAGACAACATTGGCAAGACACCATTCTTATGGATAATGGCGATTCGTGAAGATTATGGCCATACTCGTTCGTATATTTCCCCGCTTGCGGCCACAAAAGAACTCAACGGCAATCTTGCTCTTTCAGACTACCAAACGCAGTTAATGCTGCTTGAGCATCAGAACAAGAAGAGGTTGATGTTAGCTGGATTCAAGGACACAGCTAGATTCGAAGGAACATTGGATGATCGTGTGAACATTATACAACTAATGCTAGCAAAGGACGCTAAGCTCAACGCCAAAAAGAGCGATGGGAAGACAGCCCTAATATGTGCAGTTCAACAAGGGTGGGATCCTGTTGTGCAGCTACTGCTTGATGAGGGTGCCGACATCGAGGCTAAAGACAATCACGGCAAGACAGCTCTACTATACGCAGCTGAAAACGGAAGAAACATCATTGTGCAGCTGCTTCTCGACAGAGACGTCAATATCGAGGCTAAAGACAGTTTCGGCAGGACAGCTCTACTACGAGCAGTTGAAGGTGGATCGAAGACACTCGTGCAGCAGCTTCTTAGCAAGAATGCCGATATCAGGGCGAAAGACAATGACGGCAAGACAGCTCTACTATACGCAGCTGAAAACGGAAGAGACACCATTGTGCAGCTGCTTCTCGACAGAGACGTCAATATCGAGGCTAACGACATCAACGGCAAAACGGCCCTTGATTGAGCACTCGGGAGCCAGCGCTATGCGGTTGTAGAATTACTAGTGGGCAAGAATGCCAATATTGAGGTGCAGAACAACGACGGCCGGACGCCATTGTTATATGCGGTCCAGAACAGAGAAGAGCATGCTGTACGGATATTGCTTGCACACAACGTTGGCACTGCTATTGGGGACGACCTTAGAAAAGCGTGAAGGCCGGTGAAAGGACAGTACTGTTAGATGGGAGCCAGAATTGGATGCTGGAGGGGGATCGAGAAGTGGATGCCGGAGGGGATCCAAAAATGGAGCAGAAAGTTTAGAAGTGCATTGATATTCTTCCACTGCCTTCTCGCCCAGCCGCGAAGGGTGTATAGTCATACTCGTGATTTCACCCACGATGTCAGATCGATCTAGGATTCTACTCCAAGCGAAAGCTGTTTCAGGGCGCTGCAAAACACGGACGATGGGGTACCCCAAAAATGGTCCATCCCACCAGGCATGATAAAGAGTCAACAACGCGTCGGCGTCGTTCCGTACGTCCCAGGCACATTTGGGGATGTCGGGATCTTCGAAGATGGATTTAAGAGTCTTGCCGTTGTTTGATGCCGTGGTGAAGGCCGATTTTCCAAGGACGAAGACGTCGATGAGTCGCACTACCCTTTGTGGGTAGATTAGAACAGCGATGAGGGAGATGGTCCCATGTCGGCTGAGACGATTCCCTTCGAGATCCAGGTAGAGTGTGCTGGAAGGAGGGATGGAGGAAAGGAAAGCCTCAAGTTCCGGCACAGAAGAGATGAGAGTCGGAGTCAACGCAGAGGTGGTCATGTTGAGCGGATGGCACGGCCAATGCAACACGGATGGCCGTCACGATTTGCTAAAGAGCTCCACACAATGATCAATCAGATGTAATATGAAGGAGACTAATTCCTTAAGAACCCGGAACTCCTCTTCCATAGCCCCATCCCGCACGAACCAATAGGTCGGGTTTTTGACCCTATCGTGGCATCGTTCTTGCCAATACTTGCCAACAGCCTTGCCATTCTCTGCAGCAGACAGCCTATGACCTAGAAAGAGAGGGGACAGATGGTTGCTCCAAAACCCTATCTATCTCTCCCAGGAGAAATGTCCTGGGAGAGAATAATTGAGGGTGCCGAATTTGGAGCAAACCATCTGCCTACTCCAAGAGAGAGCATTCCTGGATAGTCCTAGACCAGTAAAGCCGAGGTAATGTTCGAAAAGGCCACATGACGTAAAGCCCCACCGAGGTTTCTATTTCCAGGCCTCTATCTACCGCATCTCACGGTAGTAACGTCTTGCTTTTCTAAGCTCAGCCAACAATGGGTTCGTATAATTCTCTGGTGGACCTGGTGGATTACCGACAAGTAATCCATTCTCTGTCCTGTGGTGACTTGCTTCAAGCTATGTGAATGTCCCATACCCGATATACTAACCACGGTGAAGGGTACCTAGTCCACGGCACTGGCTTTTATGGTACTGGCTTTCGCGGTGCGGACTTTCACAGGAACACCACTCACAGGGCGAGTGTTGTCATCCTCGCCAGTTTGGGATGGCTGCACATGCTGGCAAGTTCCGCTACCCGTAGAGGATGCACACTCTTTGGGCGTGCCTACGTTCTAGGGCATACATTCTACGCCTAAATGGTGTACTCGTAAGGCAGAAGAGAGACTCCCGAATCGGAGAAGTGAGGGAATGGTCTACAGTTCTTCATTGACGTACCATGTTGTTATAATACTCGATGGGCACAGAATGATCCCGTGGCCGAGTCTTCTCTCGTCTCTACATAGCCATTCCCCTGGAAGTAATGTATTTTCTTCTTGTTGTATCCAAGTCGTGCTCTGGTGATCCTTTTCCCACACCTCGATCCCTTCCTTACTTACCACTCTATTCCACCGCTCCACATGAAGTCCGAAGCCGTCTAGGCATGCCACTCCTTGACAGTGATCACCAAGCCTGAGCATCAACCCGGTGCCTTTCCCTGATTTGATGGAAGCAACTAGAAGAGAAGCTGTTCTCGCCTGCAATTCCCACAGAGTCATCGATCTCCGATAGCTATTTGGCCGACTTAGATTAACCAATCAGATTCGACCCACAAAAAACATCAAATCAACAACGACCTTACTCCGTACAGTACTCCTGCCTAGCACCTAAGGAGCCTCTACCTCCTATCTCGATTCTCTGCGGAACTATAGTTCTTTTGCAGCCACAATTCTCCTTCCATGTCCAAGTGACCCCACGGAACTCCTTACTTTCTCCTTCCCCTGATCCGACTTCCATCCCACGTTCCAGTATCTTCATGCCCGCCCGACGAACATGGCGGCTCCCTCGAAGCCATCCGGCCCACGTATTTCTGTACTTGACTTGGTTGTCACCTGCGCCGAAAGAGGTAAGGATGCTTCTTTTTTGTCAATGATATAAAGTGGGGTCGGCGATAAATCGCGAGGCGATCATGGAAGAAGCTTTCTCATATTAGACACGCACGTCACTAATCAGCTTCATACAAGTTGTGCCAAGAACACCGCTCCCGTCGCTGCGTCTTATCCCTCGGTGCTGCCTCTAGACCGATTCTATGCTTGTGGCGCCAACCTTGCAGCATACTATAAGTATCCGCCCATCCTAGGATCCAGTCCTTCTCATGCGTGCGTGCAAACCTGTGCGTTATACAAGAATCGAGCATGCGCTGAACCCAAATTCTCACATTCGACCAGACAACAGTATACATAGCAGTTGCCGATTCAGGTGGCGGGCGATATGGTCGCATACTGGGACCTTCCTGTACAGTCACGGCACAGACTCCGGCGATAAAAGCGGCAGGGATAAGATATTTCGATGGACGGAGAAAGCGATCGGTGTTCCAGAGATGCAAATCTGGTCCGTTCGGTCGTCCGTGCTCGTCGACCTGACCAGCCTGGCCAAACCTTCCGCGATTAATGAAAACCCCTTTGGGAATCATATCGAGAGTCGTAGCACAGTCAGCCAATTCGGCGTCATGGTTCCCTTTATTCATAAACGCATATTCAATCTCGCCGTCAGGATAGCGAGGATACTGAGGATGGCCATCGTCGCCCATATCCCTCTGGTTTTCAGGGTCTGAATGATAGTCAGGAAGCTCATACTCCTTCCGAAGCTCGATGAACATAGAAAGCACCCTATGACAGAAGAGAAGGAGTGAAAGTCTTTCAAGCGACAGCATTATTTTCCGCCTTGCAAAGAGTCTTGAATGGAAAGGATTTTATATTTTCTAAGCGACTGATGAAGGATAAGATTCGAAAGGAGAAAAACGAGATTAGGGAAGTCGGCAGCGAGGGTGAATTAAAGACCATATGTAAGGTGACCTTGGAAGAAAGATGGTTCCAATGAAGCTACGACATACATGTACTTGCGTTAGTGGGTTGATTGGTTTGTTACAAGATATATGAACTTTAAGGGGTCATGCTACACAATTGTAGGATAGGCCTTTGGCGAGAAAACAGGTATATCCTTCGATCATAAAGTAAATTCCACAGAAAACGTATATCACGATCACTAAACTCCGTATATGCGAGCCGGTCTGCCTCGTTTGTGTCCATGCTGAGCTCGGCGTTGTGCCTCAAACTTTCATAGCAACTTCTGTGCGTGTTCTAGTTCATCTATGAATAGTCATGTATCTTTCCATCGTACCTCGTATTCCGTTCCCGACATCATCTCTCTCTTGTCGAGTATCATTTCGATTTCCCATTCCAGCTCCTCGACTTGAGCCTCATTATCCTCTCAAGCCTGCTCAAGAGTAGGTGGGCTGATGGCAGTATCGCTAGCAGGGCTGGGAGGAATGGTTGCACGACAGATTTTAGTCTTGACACCCTTCGACTCAGGAGAAGTGCCGTCGGCCTGAGTGTCGAGAATTTGGTCCTGAACCGCAAGTATGAGTGACGAACAGCGACGATGTTTCACATGAAGCTTCGACCCAGACTTCTTCTCAATGACAGACGAACCCCTTTTCTTTGTGAATTTCAAAGACGTGGTTTTCTTGTCATCATTCTCGATGTGTTTCTCTCCATCTTTTCTTCCTTGTCGTTCGCCTTCATCTCTTGAACGTTTCACGGAATCTGCTTGTTCTCATTCGTTGATGAATCAGGCGTGAGATCAGGCGTAAGACCCTTACGATTTCCATCCTTAAACCCGCAAGCTCGCTTGTCGAGCGTCGACGAGAGAATATTGCGGTTTCGGGAAGAGGTGTTTGAAATATCATGTTTGTTCTTTTGATCGAGGATTGAACATCTAGATTAATGCAATCTATCAGTATTAGACTCATCTAGTATGAATTTGAGGCCCTACCCAGCCTCTGAGGCCGCCACAGACGTTGACGAAGTGCTGAGCGACCCCTGGTTCCCATCCTACTCCTCTAAAGCATCATCGCCGCTGCTATCGATGCCGTGATCCTGAACCACCATCGAGTTACCTGAAGAAAGTTAGACGAGCTTTTGATCGCTGAACCAGAAGACTCACCTGAACTGCCAGGTTCCTTCTGACTATTGGCCGTATTCTCGGTATCCTTATAAACGTCTTTCTCAATCATCAATGAATCATCTGTCACTGTCAGACGAATTCCTTAAGGAGATCAAAAACTGACGCTTATCATGACGATCACCTCGATGCTGAGCTTTGGAGTTGTCATCGTCCTCAACGAAATCTATGAAACTTGGGAAGAGCTTCTCGCAAAGCCAGTCAATCATATCTTTAGGGAGATCATGATATGAATTTTTGAATACTGCTGAAGAGTTACGGTTGTGGACCTCATCAGCTACCTCATTATATTGCTGGCTTACTGATCGGTTTGTTGGCTGACCGGCCGAATTGGTTGGCTCGTCGCATGGCATGGGAAAATCGTCAATGAGTTGGAAGCCCTTAGTGGAGAAGTCCTTGGGCATGCTGTTAGAAGGTATGTAGAGTATAAAAGTCAGGGCGGCCATTGCAAACGTGTAGTCGTCAAGATCTCGAAGAATGGGTGAAGTCGTTATCGTTGAGCTACGAACGGGCTCTGGAAAGCGTAGCTTTATGAAAAACCTGCGCTGCGAGCACGAGGAAAGCTTCTTCGATGGCATAGTCCCACGATTCAGAACTCGGGGAGACGGAGGTCATTGGCTGTTCGGAAGTAGGAGGAAGGGGAGATCGAGAGCTCGGTGGAGGGGAGAAGTCCCGGTAGCGGATCTTTTCTGTGGCTGATGGGAACTCTTCTTCTTCTTCTTCTTCGAGAAGGGTGTAGGAATCTGTGGAGGTGCAGCAGAGACAGGTGCTTGAGAGGAAGGATTGCCATAGTGAATAGGTGTGCCTCGAGTGAGCCATTGCTGGTAGAAAGCGTGGAATTGGAAATTGAGTAGAGAGTGGGTACCAGACGGATATATCTAGAAGCTAGCTGGAGGAAGAGAGATATCGTATCTATGGATAGAAAGCATACACTGTCGTTTTCCTGTTTATCACCTTGTCAACTTCGACAAGAGCTCCGCCTTGGGCTGTGTTTCATGGCTGCGGCACATGATAGACGCTAAGCTGTTTGGGGCCGGACAAAACGCATTGAGGATGCATCTCAAACATTACTTCTTGGGCTGCAATTATTGCCTGTTAGTCAGTTCAGGATTCTTCTCACCGCAATGCCTTTAATGCTCACAAGGCTATCATTTCCACTAGACCTGCATCTCACTACATGGGTGTATTCCAAAACCCCGCTCTTTTCATATAATCTCTTGCCTTCCGTTCTTCTTCACTTGTTGAAGTGTAAATCTGACGATTGCATAAAGGTGTGTATTCTACAGTAGGTTGAAGCTACACCCGATTTGAACCCCATCGAAGCCGTATGGAACATTATGAAGGACTGGATACAGGAGCATTATGGCGATCAGAACAAGTTCTCCTACAATACTCTAAGAAAAGCAGTGAGGGAAGCCTGGGATGCTGAGCAATTAGAGGAACTTATTGATTCGATGCATGATCGGGTGCGAGGCCGTTATTGCTGCAGAGGGGAAGGAAACACCACATACTGGGCTGTAGATATTCTGCGTATAAATTATTCTGCATTTGGTTAGAAACGAGCCTAATGCAACAGAGATTCAGCGGCGCGCTAGCAAACAATACCCCTGAGATATAGTAGTGCCTTCAAACCAGCCCTCCATGTGGAATACCCTTTTCCAAACGTTTGTGCCCCAATGTCTACTTCTTCAGGGAGCATGGTGGAGAGAGAAGGGTCTCCCAGTTACATATGGACTCCGTCAAGCGACCAGGTCAGTTGTTTCGAGCTCTTGATCTCATGAGCGCGGCCGCAGAGCTCTTGTGCATCCCAATTTGCCCAGACGACTTTACCATCGAGGAAGGCAGCCTCGGACGACGCAAGCCAGACGTAAAATTGTCCCGGAAGCTCAGCTACATATCAGGACCAGAATTATTAGTGAGACGTATGATTTTTCTTTCTTTCGTCAAGATTGATGAGGAACGTTGCAAAAACAGGAAGGAATGAGCGAGAAGAGAATGATAACCAAAAAAGCAACCAAAAAAAAGGGAAGACTCACCCGAATCCGTCGCCTCTTTCTGATGCCCGTTCGAATCTGTGGGCACCCAACCAGGGTGAGCGCTCACCACACGCAAGTGCGTGTTCTCTTTGGCAATTTGATCCCACATCTTCAATGCGGCGGCTTTCGCGGCGGGGTAGGCGCCCACATTGGCCCATGGCGCGATATGCGCCAAGGCGGTTGTCGAGTTGAGGACGACTGATCTCCCCGGGGAGGCGTGGGGCAAAAAGGCCTGAAAAGCGTGCAGACCCGTGACTACGTTGAGTTCGAAGGCCTGTCTGAAGGTCTGGGCGCTGTAGGTCGCCATGGGTCCGACCTCGACAGAGGCTCCCGCGTTGGACACGAGTACGTCGATCTTGCCGACTTTCGCCGCGATGGCATCGAACGCCTTGGTAGTCTGTCCCTTGTCGACCAAATCAGCTACCATATGGAAGACTGTGGTGGTCATGTCCGAGGACGATGCTGCTGCTGCTGCTGCCTCGGAGATCGCAGATACACCGGCCGCGAGCTTGTCGGCGCGTCGTCCGATAATGGCGATCGAATTAGCCCCGGCTTTTGCGAAGGCAACACCGATGGCATTGCCGATCCCTGTTCCGCCTCCCGTGATGACGATGTTTTTCCCCTTGGCGGAGAGCTCTGGCCTGGTCGGCGAGATAAACGGGTAAGGCTGGGAGTGCCATGCCTTGGTGAAGGAGACTGGGACAATCTCTTGACCTGGATCTGCCATTGTGGTCGCCTTTAATTCTTGGTTTCGTAGAAGTATGAGAGAGAAGAGAGAGAGTGTGTGTGTATCCGGGGGACAGTTGGTTGCCTGCAAAAAAGTGCTTGACGATTCTGAACTTCTGTCTCTTCTATTTTCTCTTCCTTGGGGGCAATGTTATATATGCCCTATCATTGTCACGGCAACCTCTGGTAAATCTTTAGGGCCCACCCTGATTGAGTAAGCCCATATATTCTATTTCATTTGCGCTAGCGAAACATACTCTTTTAGGCCTAGACTATATGAATGATTTTCTCTTCGGTTGTCACAGAACCTGGACTGGATGCCTGATCATCTTAGCAGAGTACGGAGTAATGCGGATGTTCACAGATAGCGAAACCTACTCTTTTAGGCTTAAACTATATGAATGATTTCTCTCCGGTTGCCACAGAACCTGAACTAGATGTCTTATCGTTTAAGCAGAGTACGAAGTAATACGGATATCCGCAGCTAGCGAAACCTACTCTTTTAGGCCTAGACTATATGAATGATTTTCTCTCCAGTTGCCACAGAACCTGAACTAGATGCCTTATCATCTTAGCAGAGTACGGAGTAATACGGATATCCGCAGCTAGCGAAACCTACTCTTTTAGGCCTAGACTATATGGATGATTTTCTCTCCAGTTGCCACAGAACCTGAACTACAGTACTGAAACGAGGACGACGTGTCACACGTGCTGCTGTTCCTCAAATGAAGCTGCCGCTGAAAGCAAAGCCCCAGTCAAAGAACAGTTTGTCGGTCAATATTGATTTCCGAAATCTTAAATTGTTCGTCAGCATCCTGTATATGCAGATTCTGCCGAGGGAACGAACCTCGAGGATCTAGGCTGATTTGATTTGTTGCATTATCACCCGTCGCAGCCCCACAAACGGAATGTTTCGGAGCCCGTCGTCCAGCAATGAATACGCCGTTTGGCGAGCGGTGGGTAATGTACTGTACTTGGCGACAAGAGCCAAAGGGTGGAGCATGGCAAAGCCGGTGCAGCCAATGAACCTCTTGATCTGCAAGAGGAACAGGGCACAATCGATTACTGCCTGGCAATATACATTGTTGGTTAATGGTGGATGCGGGAACCCAGGGCGTTTCGCGACAGTCAGGATGATTTGAGCCATGGCATAATGGGCCGTGGTCAGAGCCGTCGAAGCATCTTGGTATATTGCATCTCTCGCGGAGGAGCTAGACTGTATGATCTTACTCGGTGAGAGGACCTTTGCCCGGTGCCAAGCCCAGGCGTTGTCAATACTGGAGCCAATACCTTGTAGATAGGGAATACTATCCTTGGCGATTGACAGGTTCGTCGTGACAATGCCGCCGATGAGAATGAGATCGGCGGTCAGCTGATCAGCCGCCTGCTGCGACTCGCGAAATTGATTCCACAACGTTCTGGTCAAAATATCCATCTGTGGCGCCGCTGCTGGATGGCCGAATGGGGATACGAGGGTCATGAATAACTTGAGAAACCCACGGTCAGCGTTGGATCAAGACAGTGGAAGGAAGAAACACGGACAGTCTGGTTATGAACATGTACAGCAATCTGTCGGAGCAATTGATCTTGCGCAAAATCTGCGGTCGAGGAAGTCAACATTTGCCGAGCAGCGTCCAGGTGGGTGGAGTAGGCTGATGCATTGGTAGCGCACACGGTTTCAAAAATCGACAGGATAACGGACGTGTATATCAAAGTCCGAGTCGGAGTCTTGGAGACATGCGAGATTGCCCTGGCGTGTTGAGACATGGCTTCTCCGTACATTCGAGTGGCCTCTATCACCACCGATCGGTTCCCGGCCACCATACCACAGTAAGCAGTGGCAGTCGCCTGCAGGGAAAGGTCAAGGACTGGACTTCGCTCGCTGTGAGATAAATTTCCCAACTGAAGCAACCATGTATGTCCTGAAAGTGCTTCGATGGCGGAAGAAGCATAGGAGGTGAATTCCGAAATGAACGCCAAAGACAAGATAGTCCTTGGTGATGGCTGGAGGACGATAGAGGCTCTGGAGGGAGGGCGGCATTGTGACGGTCCTCGATTGCGCTTGTAGCGCGATGCAACATGTTCGGTTTGGTTGATGATGATAGAGCCCTGCACAGGCCCCGAGCATAGTCTGTTGGTAAGGAGACATTGCCGGCAGGACGGCAGTGTGCCATCGCAGCCTATCCGTCTTTGTCGGCACGCTTGGCACCCACGGCTTCGTCGAGGCATGTCATTCAGTAGGATGGCGACAGGCGAGGTCACCAAATTCGTAGGTGGGAAGTTTTTCTAGACATCGAAGTAAGAGTTTGTCAGCAGGATTGGTGAATGCGACGGGGCGGTGAACATTGTACGGTGTATGATACTTTAGGTACTTGACAGGATTGACCTCCAATCGATTGGGTTCTCCAGATTGACCAATCAGAGAAAGACTGCTTCAGCACCACACTTATTGACCGATGAAATATCCATGC
>JAABUL010003652.1_pt1 | contig 22352 bp, 23 predicted proteins | sample 5559151 | NCBI WGS metagenome assembly JAABUL01 (sample SAMN10711876, study PRJNA513368) | rock metagenome | isolation source: Antarctica rocks | place: Antarctica: Victoria Land, Pudding Butte sud | reverse complement strand
TAGCAGGCAGGAACCTTTCTCGTATAGAGTCTGTTGAAGGCCCCGGACTTAAGTCCGGCGTTCTTTACCCGCCGCTCCCGGAGGGCTGAAGGGGAGGGGGAAGCGAGCCGGGCGAGCGGGGGAGGGATGCTGCCGATACGTGGGTAAGGCTGGTCTCAGCAGAAGAGCAAGGCTCCCCGTTGCGCCGCTGTTCGTGCACTGCGGGAACAATCGTTCCCCTGGTGTCGTCCAGAATAGCGTGATCTCCTTAGCTGATCCCTCTGGAAAATGAGGGAGCCGCCCGTCGGACATGTCCCGGCGGGCGGCTCTTTTTTTGCCCTCTCAGCAGCGTAAAGAAGGGGGCGAAGCGTCAGTGGTGGAATGTCATCACGGAGGCATCCAGCACGGGCAGGGCGGCGGACTGAGTCGGTTCACTGTCTCGGGCGATAAACAAAAGCAGCGTGCCGCCATCCTGTGCGCCGTAGCCGAAGCCGTGCATGCGCGCGCCGGAGCTGGGGACAATGCCGGTCCAGTAAACATACACGGCGGGGATGCCGTTGATCGCGCCCGCGCGGGCAGGGTTGTTTTGCACGTTTTGGTAATGCTTTTCCACGGCGTCCAGCAGGCCCAAAAGAGCGGCCTGGGCCGGGGGCTGCGTTCCTGCTGCGCCGGGTGCGGGGGCCTGAGTGCGGGCGACCATCAGGATAGGCTTCTGACCGTCGGCGTGTTTCTCGCCGACCCATGCCGCCATCTGCATGCCGGCGACAGACATAGACACGGGCGTATAACCTTGGGGCGGCCTGATTTTATAGCCCAGCGCGGCGGTTTCACTCCCCAGCAAGTCAGCGGGATGGGCGGGCGCAGGCTGGGGCGCAGCAAGGGGAGCGGCGGGGGCGGCCTGCGTGGCCGGGCTTGTGGATTGCAATGTCAGCGCGGCGGCTTCCAGTGTGGGCAAAGTCAAAACATGGCTCGGCGCGGCATCCATGCCGGTGACACAGACAAAGCTCAGGCCCTGCACGGTGGTGTAAAAAAAGCCGTGCAACTGGCCGCCGCCCTGGGCCGTGTATTTCCAGTATTCGCGCGCGGCGGGCAGGCCGTGCAGCAAAGAGTGCTCGCGCGGGGCGACAACCAAGCCCGTCTTGCCGCCCAATGTGCTGGCCTCAATGGCATCCATCACGCCGTCCGGCGTGGCGGGCGACAGCGCGGACCGCATGTCGGTCACGGTCAGCATAAGCATGGGGAATGTGCCGTCGGCGCGCGGCTTGCTGCCCCAGGTCTGCACCACAGTCACCGAGCTGCGCCCCGGCTGGGTAATTTGAGAGATGCTGCGCGCCCAGGACGGTTTTTGCACGCGCCATGTGCCCACGGCAGCGGAGTCGCTGAGCTGGCTTGCGGCCTGCCCGCTCGCCCTCCAGACAGGCATGGCTTGCCCCTGACCTGTCTGTGCGCGGGCCATTAACGGACACAAGGAAAGCACAAGCAGGGCAATTGCCCCTGTCAACAGTGTTTTGCCGATGGTCATGGTCGTATCCTCCGGGTTTAATAGGCGATGGGCAGAAAGCACGGCCGGAGGAATAAACCCCTGGCTGTGGGCGCGAAATACCGAGTTGGCTCTTGGTCACAGAAGGCGTTAGGCTCTGGCGGCATCGGCGGGACGCGGCTCGCTGGTCTTTTCCACCCCGGCGGCTTCGGCGGATTTCGCGGCTTCGGCGGCTTTGGCATCCGCTTCGGCTTTCGCGGCGGCGTCGGCAGCCTTTTTATCCGCTTCCGCTTGTTTGGCGGCGGCCTCGGCTGCCGTCAAAGCGTCCAGCTCCGCGCTCAGGGTGGCTTTCGCGGCTTCCAGGGCAGCAGGGTCGTCGCCGATCACTTTGGCGAGGACGCGGCCTGTCTTGCCCGCAATCACATAAGTCATGGGCAGATGCGAGACGCCCCAGCGGCGCGTCTGGTAAAGCTCATGGTCAATCAAGAACGCCAGGCCGTCCAATCCGCTGCTGGCTTGAAAGGCGGACAGCTCATCCCGGCCACCTTCGCCCACCGCGAGGGCCGTCCATTTGCCGGTCGGCAGCGCGCCGATCCACTGCTGCACGGCCTGCAAAGCGCGCGTGGACGGCCCGGAGTTCAGGCCGTAAAACGTCACGACAAGCACGCCTTTGGTGCGCGCTTTGGCGGTATAAAGGTATTCGCCCTGCAAGTTGCACAGGCCGAAGTCTTGAATGACTTTGCCGAGGCCCGCCGTCGCGGCCCCATAATACTGGTCGGTCAGACCCATAGCTGCGTGTCTCCTTGTGTCCGAGTCGGGTGTTGTATTGGACGAAGCCGGGGGAAAGTCCTGCCGAGAAGCGTGAGAAAGGGAAGTAGTCGTCACTTCTTCTTGTGTGAGGGAGGCGGCCTTCACCCCGCAGTCGCCGCTGGATAAGACAGCCCTCACCCTGGCGCTGCGCGCCTGTCCCTCTCCCGCAAGCGGGCGAGGGTTCGGAGTAGGAAAGCCGAACCCTCCCTCGCCTACAGAACTAATTCTTTCCGGCTCCCCCTCGCCCGCTTGCGGGAGAGGGGGCTGGGGGATGAGGGCGGTTCCTATGTGCGGGGGCTGGGGCGCAAGCGCCTCCTTCTGCCCCGTGCGCCCCGCCCGCCAGTCCAGCGCGCCCAGCCACAGCATCGTGCCCAGCAGTGCCAATGTCCAGCAAAGCCACGCGGCGCAAATCAAAGACAACGGCCCAAAGCCATGCGTCGTCCATGCCGCCGCCAGGCCCGCCAGACACGCCGCCATCGCGCATGCATGCGGCAGCAAGGCGCGCGCCGTCCGGGGAGACTTGCGACGCTTGGGCGTAATCACAAACCCCAGGCGCCGCCCCAAAATCACCGAAAGCAGGCTGCCCACCAGGGTCGCCGCGCTGCCGAAGCCCAGCACGCTCCCGCGCCAGTGCGCCCGTCCGCCCGCCGCATACCGAAATGCAATCTGCGACAAAGCGAAATAAGGCAGAAAGTGGGAAAGCAATACGCCCAAAGTGACCGTGCGCAGCGCCGAAATACCCGCCAGTACATACAACAGCGGCGCAACCAGATAGACAAGGTTGCACACCCCGCTCAGGTAGTTTGTACAAGACAGGCCATACTGCACCCGCTGCGGCCCCGCCAGCCCCCGCCCGCGCGACGGCAGAAGCAGCATGCGCCACCGGCGGCGCAGAACCCCCAATGTGCCCACCGCCCACCGGTTCTGCTGCGTAAAGTAGCCCGGCAAATCCAGCGGCCCCAGGCCGGTCGCAAGAACCCCTTCCACATACACGCACCGCCAGCGCGGGTGCAGAAGAATACTCGCCGCGAAGTCCTCGGTCACGCTGTCCTGGGGCAGGCCGCCAATCTCATCCAATGCATCCATGCGCACCGCAACATTGGTGCCGCAGATAAACAGGGCATTCTGCGCGGCCTTGCCCGCAGAAAGCACCTCAAAAAACAGCGACTGCTGGTCGTTGGCCCAGCGCGCCACCGGGTTCTCTAAATTGTGATAATACTGCCCGGTCTGCACCCAGCCCACGCGGCGGTCGGCAAACGGCGGCACGATGCGCAGCAGAAAGTCCGGCCTCGCAATCATGTCCGCATCAAAAATCACCAGCAGGGCATGGGCGGGCACGTCAAGCGCGCGCCGCGCGTGCTCAATGTTGCCCGCCTTCGCCCCGCCCGCCACCGTCCGCGTGACACAGCGCACCCCAAAGCGCTCCGCCACCTCTTCAGCCTCCCGCCAGCCCTCGCGACCCGCCGCGCGACCATCGTTGCACACCACCACAGACACTTCGCTGTGCGGATAAGCTTGCAGAAAGCGCGCGCGGGCATTCAATGCCCCCTGCACCGTCGGCCCCAGCACCGATGGCCCCTCATCTACTGTCGGGATAAAAATAAAGATGGGACGCTGGGTTGGGTCGTCGTCAACAGGAGGCACGGCGCGCGCGCGGGGCCAGACCGTGTAATGAAACCCCAGTGTCTGCGCCACATTAAAGGCTTCCGCCAGCAGCAGCGGCCCGCCGATAGCCCAAAACCGCCAGTTGGTCACGCCCACCCGCCAGCCGAAATAATCCAGCGCCGCCACGGCGGTCGCCAGAGCCAGCAGCTTGGTCACGCGCGCCCGCCGCCCAGCCGCGCGACGCACCGGCACGAACGGTACGACCAGCAGAGCAATCACCGCCGCCCATGCTCCCGGCCCAAAGTGGCCCGCCAGCCGCCAAAAATCTATCGCAACACTGCTTATCATGGGGAAAATAAAGACGCGCCCAGCGGCAGCCCTGCCCGCCTCAGCGCTTCAGCAAAGGATTAGACGCCGCCCTGCGCCCAATGTTTCATTAATCTCGCCCCTGTTCTGCGGCCCTCCTCCGTTTAAGCGTTTCTTTCCCGGTCTGCCCCGGAGGGCATTACTTCAGAGATGCACGGCTCCTTTCCCTGTCACGGGAAGAGGAAGAAACTTCTTTGCACGCTTGTGCATCACGCAAAGGGCGCGCTTAAAAATTAGGGAACGTGCGGTAGCCCGCCTGGCCGGTCACGACGCAGATGACGGCCAAAATGCCCGAGATGGCGTAGTCGCCCAAGATCAAACCCAGGAAGAACGGCAGGGCCTGACGAAACATCTTCGCGCCGCCATAGCGCAAAATCATGGATTTTGCCAGCCAGCCCAGCAGTGTCGGGCACCAAAGCCATGCCATCATGTCCGTGCTGCCGATAGCATAGCCGATGGGGTGCAAAGGCCACCAGACGAATTGGGTGCGCAAAACGCCCAGCAGCGACACCAAACCCAGGCCGACCACCGCGCCGCCGATCCGGGCGGGGTCCGACGACAGGGGGTTGTTCATCCAGCCAATCAGCGCATTGAACGGTGACGAGCCTTGCCCGGTGCGCCAGCCATTGACCACGGCCCCCGCAGCCCCATAGTGATAGTAAATATGCAGGCAGCAGGCCCAGGCCGCCAGCGTGCCGACCAGGGCGGCGGCCCCCAAAGCCCAGGTCAACTGACGCGGGTTGACGGGACGCGGCCCGGCTTCGCCCGCCATTTTCATGGCCTCCAATTGGATCGGCTGAGACAGGCAGCGCAGGTCGGTGTCAAACCAGTGCAAAAAGGTCAGGCCGGTCATCTCGCCCGAGGAGAAGTTCTGCGTGCCGCCCAGATTGATCATGCTTCCATGCGCGCCGGGCCAGGCCGCCTCGCTGCCCGGCCCCCAGGCGATGCCCGCTTCGGCCCGAATACGGGTCATGGTGAGAGCAAACAAAAAGAAAAGCACCCAGAAGATAATCGCCAGGGGCAAAGACAGGCCCACGGCGACCCCGAATGCCACCAGCAAAGCCGCAGACACGAACAAGCCAATATAGGCCGCACGGTAAGACAGTGGTTCATCCGTGTCGTCCACCGTGGCATCATTGCGGAACGCTTTGCGCCAGGCGGCGGCGAGGTGCGGACGGGCCAAATAGAGGGAGAAAAGGGCCAGGCCGATCCATGCGCCTGCCGCCTGTTCATCAGTGTAGGGAATGCGGGCCAGGGCCGCTCCCGCGCCGGCATCGCGGAAGCCGAACACGGTCGCGCCGACATTCTCCATCTTGGCGAGCCAGTAAAAGAACCAGCAGGAAAAAGAAACGTCCAGGGGCAGCAGGTAAGACAGGCCAATGGCGAACGGGTAAAACGACAGAGTGGTATAGCCTATCGCATTCCAGGGCTTCTGCGTGACATAATGGTCAATTTGCAGGGCCGCCTCGGGTTTGATGGGCACATACGGCATGGTGGGCAGCCAGGTGAAGTGGATCGCCGCCATGATCTCTAAAACAAAGGGAATGGCCGCCCCTCCCCACAGCAGCTTGCTGCGCCAGATAGGGCCGCTGCCGCCGTCCTGCGTGATGGCGAGCGGTATCTGGACAATCGGAAAGACAAGCCTCTCACGCTCCACCCATTGCCGCCGAATGAGGACATTAATGCAGTACAAACAAGACATCATCACCAGGATAAACCCGGTCCAGACAGCGACCGGCTGCGCCCAGCCCCAAAGATGCGCGGGCGTCAGCAGCGTCGACCGGCCCGCGTAATAGTCGGCCACCACGGACTTATCGGGCACGGCCCACTTGGGGACGAAGCGATAAAAGCGGTTCGTCCAGCCGTTGGACGGGGTCGCATAGTACATCCAGCCAACCAGCATTGGGGTCAAAAACTGCATCTGCCCGATGCCACTGATGCCGACCGCCACGGCATTCATGCTGAAAACGACCAACAGCTCGGCCTGCGTAAACGCGCGGGCGGGCACGAACCTCTTGATCGCAAGGTTCAGGGCCACCAGCACAAACAGCATAAAGATAACGGCGGTGGGCAGGGCCAGCGCGGCCATCTCGGGGCCGTTGGCGACAATCTCCGAGTATTCCACCCAGGTGATGATGAGAGGAATCAGCAGCAGGCCGAGGATAAACGCGCGCGGCGAAACCGGCGACCACCGACGGGGCGGGTTTGGCACGCCGCCTTTCTCGGCTTGCTCAGGAGACGGATGCGGGGCGGAAGAGGGAGTCATGTTTGGTTACCCTAAGTTTCAACGTTTTTATCGGCAGCCTAAAATGGCTATAGGTACTATGATACCCGCAGTTAGCGCGTGGGGGAAAGAGCGTTTAAAGCAATCAAACAATCCAGTTGGCGCAAAACAAAGGGGCGCAATTGCCGAGATTTAGGATACAATAGAAGCTATGGCAAACGCAGGGCAAGGCAAAGTGATCAGTGGAAAACTGGCGACCGGACTGGGCAAATCACTGCGCCAGATCACGGCCTCGTGGATGGGACGCGCGGGCGAGCGTCCGCCCGACACCCTGAGCGCAACTCTGGACAGCGGGCACACCTACAGCTACACCGCCAACAGCGGCGAGATGAACCACACCGGCCACTTGCTGTGCGAGGCATGCGAAGGGCAGATGCATGCCGAGCCTTTAGAAAGCGGCGATTGGCACTGGCACTGCGACCAATGCGGCTGCACCGACGAGACCAGCTTTCGCGTGTGCAGCAAATGCGACCGAAAGACAGTGCCCGACAAATGGGCCGCGCGCGCGCCGGGCGTCCCGGTCAGCCTCAATGCGGGCGGCTGCACAACCTGCGAGCGGTGCGTGATCTGCGACGGCGTGCTTGCCATCGGCAACCTGATGTGGTTTCACGGGCGCTGGACACATACCTATCCGTCGCCGGAGTTTGACCGCCATGCAAGCGAAGAGATCACCGTGATGCGTGAACGCTCCAAGTTCTACGGCTTCCACGCCCACCTTTCCTGTTACGGCAGGCAGCCCCAGGCAGTCACGCAATGGGTGGCCGACCGCACGCCGGAATGGTTCAAGCAAGGCCAAGCCGAGCAGACCCGCGCACAAGCCCTCCGTCTCAAAAGCCAGAACCGCTGCCTCGCCTGCAAAAATCCGCTGACATTGTGGGATCGCCTGATGGAGCGCGACACGCACAAAGGCTGCAAATAAAGCCCTCACCCCCAGCCCCCGCCCTGGCATTTCGTGCCTGCTCCTTTCCCGCCCGTTCGATGCTGCCCGCGCCACCCTGTCCGCTCCGTGATTGCTGAAAGGGGCGCGGGGGAGCAGACGCGCAGAGCCTTGCGGCATCACCGGGACAAAGCGTCCAGGTCGGCGGGAGTATTGACATTGATTAACTGCGCGCACACCCAGGCAGGGGCATCGGCAGAGGCGAACTCGCCGGACTCAATAAGACGCTGCAGCGAGCGCTGCCCGAGGGCGAGACGCTCCTGCACGCGCGGCAGGCAGCCGGCAAAGTAAACCGAGAACAGCGGCTCCCATTGACCCCCGTTTCGCACCGCGAGGCCGTCCCTGCCCGGCGGGGAAAGGCAGGCTTGCCCGATCAGCCAGCGCAGGGCCTCGGGGGACAGCAGGGGCATGTCGCACGCCACTGCCAGCACGGAAACCGGGGCAGAAAACGCCAGGGCGGCTTCCAGGCCGCGCAGGGGGCCTTCGCCGGGCCGGGCATCCGGTAGGAACGGCACCGAGGGCAGCGCCCAGCCTGCGGGCCGGGCGCGTCCGGCGACAAGCACAAGGGGCGCCGCTTGCTGCGCGGTTTGGACGATATGTTCTAAGAGAGTTTGGCCCTGCCAGGCCAATGCCGCTTTGTCCTGGCCCATGCGGCGGCTTTCCCCGCCCGCCAGAACGGCGATGGCGATTTCTTTGTTTGCTTGCAGCGCTGTCATGGAAGCACAGTCCGGCGAAGAGGGGGCGTTTTCCTGCTTTTGGGCGTGTAAATCGCCGCTCAAAGCTTGAAAGGTTCTGAACTCTCATCTCGGGGCGTTTCTTTCCTGAAGCTCTTCAGGGCTGCCGATCCGCGCTTTCCGTGCGGCATTGTTCCCCGCGCCGCCCTTCTTTATCCGCAGAACTACCTGTTTCCCACTTCTTTTGAAAACCCCGGCATGTTTCGGGGTAACGTACAACAACGTTGGCATGCTTCGCGCCACTGTTTATCGTTTATAGATTGCAGACTGAGGATTATGAACATCATGGGAACCTCCTTCACTTCATCCGCGAAATCGGCGACGCCGGCCTGGGCAAGCATCGGCTGGGAAAGCATCGTGCTGTTTTTGATCTGCACCGCCGATATGCTGAGCACCCTGCACTGGGTTCACACCCACGTCGCCACGGAAAGCAACCCCTGGATGGCCTTGTGGCTTCAGCATGGCGACTTCGCCTTTTGCGCGGTTAAGATGCTGAGCTTTGTGCCGTTTCTGCTGGTCGCCGCGTACTACCGCTCCCGCCGCCCGCGCCTGATCCGCGTGTCTCTGCGCGGCACCATCGCTTTGTATGCCTTGATCTATGCCGTTTCGGTCGGCAGCCAGTTTGTGACGCTGTAGCTCCCCCGCCTTCCCCCAGCATTGTTTACGCTGTGCAATGGCGTTTCCAGCGCATACCAACGACGGAACAGTTTCTTCCGTCGTTGGTATGCGCTTAATCAGCCGTAAGCGAGCGTAAGCAAAGGCGTCCCTCCCCCGCTCGCATGGTTCGCTTTGCCCTCCCCTGAAGCCCTCCGGGTCCCTTCCAGGTCTGCCAGCCCTCCGGGTCTGCCAGTGCAGTGCCAGTGCAGGGAAGGGATGCCTGAGTTTTACGAAGGCGGGGGAGGGCCTCCTATGCGGGACAGGGACGCTTGCCTCACGCCACGGCGCTCTCTTGTTTGGTTCTTGGCGCGGCGGGCTAAAACCCTAAAATGGAACACACACCCGAAAACAGCGACATTGCGGCTGTCTTTGATCATATCGCCGAGCTTTTAGAGGCGCAGGGCGAAAACCCGTTCAAAATCAGGGCGTATCGCAATGCCGTGCGCACTTTGGATGGCTTGAGCGAACCGGCCTCTGCCATCGCGGCGCGCGGGGAGCTGCGCAAAATCCCCGGCTTTGGCGAGGCGATAGCCGCCAAGACCCAGGAAATTCTGTCCACGGGAACGTGCGAATTGTATGAGCGTCTCAAGAGGGAAACCGACAAGCCTGCGAACGAGATTAAAGAAGAAGAGCGCGAAATCGGGGCATCGCTGGGGGCGCGCGACCCCGAGTCGCAGGTCACGCTGGGGCAGGAAGAAGAAGACGAAGACCTGCCGTCGCCGTGGTGACGGCGCCGGGGTTCGGCCTGCCCCTGCCGACGACGTTTTACGAACAAGACACGCGCGCGGTCGCCCGCGCCCTGCTGGGGCAGATGCTTGTGCGGCGGCTGCCGTCGGGCGAGGCGCTGGGCGGGGTGATTGTGGAAACGGAAGCGTATCTGTGGGATGACCCCGCCTGCCATGCATTCCGTGGGGAAACGCCCCGGTGCCGGACGATGTTCGGCCCGCCGGGGCGTGCGTATGTGTACTTCACCTATGGCCTGCACACCATGCTGAACATTGCCACCGCGCCCGAAGGGGTGGGGGAAGCGGTGCTTATCCGCGCTTTGGAGCCTGTGCTGGGCCTGGACACCATGCAAAAACTGCGCGGCGACCGGGTGCCGGCCAAAGAGCTGACCAACGGGCCGGGCAAGCTGGCCCAGGCATTGGCTTTGTCGCACCGGCGCGATGATGGCATCGACGTGACCGACCCGCAGAGCGCTCTGCAAATCTTCCCGCGCGATGCCGGACAATTAGAGAGTGTGGCGACGACCCGCATCGGTATCTCGCAGGCAGTTGACCGGCCCTGGCGGTATTACATTCGGGACAGCCACTGGGTTTCGCGCCGCGAGAAAAAGTGAGACACTGGACGAGATGCCTCCCTGTCCCAATCTTAGGGGAGCAGATCGCCCCCCGGCCCCCAATTCTGGGGGAGTAGGACTTATCCCTTCTGGCTCCCCTGCGCCCACATGGGTACTTCCCTCTGGCTCCCCTGTGCCCGCACGGGCATTCCTATCTGGCTCCCCAAACTTGGGGCGGGGGGCCACTCCTAGGGGCTGAGGGCTTCTTAGCTGGGGGTAAGAACTTGCCATACACGCTTTCAGCAGCCAAGCGCACGGAGCAAAATACCCTGACGACAAACAGGAAGAATGCCGACAATAGGACGGAACGACGGGATTGGAAGCCCTGCTTTTATGTCTATTGCGCCGACAACAACCTCTTTGCCTGCCGAAGTTTTGCCTCCTGCCGCCGCGCCGCCTGACGCGGGGCGACTGGCAATTCTAGAGTCCATCTTCGGCTCCATCACCGACTCGCTGCTGGTGCTGGACAGTCAATTGCGTGTCGTGGATGCCAACCCGGCACTGCTGGCGCGGCTGGGCCGGAGTCGGCAGCAAGTGCTGGGGGCGGCATGGGCCGACCTGTTTCCCCACCTCGCCCACATGGGCCGCGTGCAGGACTTGCAGACGGTGCTCGCGCAGGGATGCCCGCACCGGGGACGCATGCCGCTGCTGAATGCCTCGGACGGCGAGGCCCTCTTGTTTGATGTGGCGACCTATCCGCTGCGCGACCCGCAGACCGGGCAGGTGACGTATCTAGTGGAATATGCCCACGAGGTCAGCGAAGAAGTCAAATTGCAGCTTCAAATCCTGGATGCGCACAGCGACCTGCTGGCCGCGCAAACGCAGCTTCAACAGACGACCCGAGAGATTGACCGCGCGCACAGCTTGCTGCAGGAAAAGTGCGCCACGTTGGAAGAGCTGAACGAGCGCCTGGAGCGCCTGGCGGTTCTGGACGCCATGACCGATTTGCCCAACCACCGGGCTTTCCAAGAGCATCTGGCCCAGCAGGTGCGTCTGGCGACCCGGCACAAGCGTCCGTTTTCGCTGATCCTGTTTGACGTAGACAATTTCAAGCAATACAACGACCGGTTTGGGCATCCCGAAGGGGACATTCTGCTGGCCGACCTCGCGCGTTTGTTTCGGGACGCCGTGCGCTCCACCGACTTGCCTGCGCGGTATGGCGGGGAAGAGTTCGCCCTGCTGCTGCCGGAAACCGATAAATACGCGGCGGCGCTGGTGGCGGAGCGTTTGCGGGCGCAAGTGGCCCAGCACGTGTTTGCCCACCGGCAGGTGACAATCAGTATCGGGATTGCCGAGTTCCCCGGCGATGCTTCCGAAGGGGGCGATCTGGTGACCTCTGCCGACAAGGCGATGTACCATGCCAAGTCATCGGGCAAAAACACGGTCAGCTTGTGGGGCAGCCGGCTGGGGCGACCTGTGGTGGTGGATGAAGACGCGCCGGAATGGATGCGCGAAAGACGCGCAGGCCTGCCCCCAGGCTGCCGGTCCGTGCCGACCTTGCCGGGACATCTGCGGAGCGGCTCGGCCAGCGGGCGCAGCTTGCTGCTGATTGACCCGGACGAGCTGTCGCGCAGCACGGTGCGCGAATCGCTGATGGGCGAGGGCTATGCCGTGGCGCTTGCGCAGTCGGGTCGGGACGCCCTGAGCCTGCTGGCCGATGCGCCCGCGCCGTTTGATCTGATTATCTCCGACATGGCCCTGCCGGACAAGACCGGCCTGGATGTGCAGCAGGAAGCACAGGTGCTGTGCCCGCAGGTGCCCTTTCTGTTTTTTGCCTCGCAGGCAGCGGACGCCGGGGCGCCGCAACATGGCATGTCTCCCGACACTTCACTGCTGGTCAAGCCGTTCGCGCTTTATGAACTGCTGGCAGTGATTGAGCAGAACCTTGCGCTCTCCCGGCTCTCGGCCCAGGCGATGGCGGCATAAAGGGCCTGCTCCCCTCATTTTCACCCCACCCATGCAGGCTGCCCTGTTTCCACCGAGCGATACGCAGACAGGGCGACTTCCAGAGCACGCAGGCCGTCTTCCCCGGTTGCTAAGGCCGGGGCGTCCTGCCCGCGCGCCAGCCGCAGGAAATCTTCCAGCATAAGCGCGTCTAGGCTGCTGCCCCAGGGTGTCCAGCGCACGCCCGCGCCCTGCCCGCCGTAAAGCGCCATCTCCTGTGCAAACAAGTCCAGGTTCAGAATGCCCGCCGTGCCGACCACCTGCATGGCAGCGTCTCCCCAGGTCGGATACGCGGCGGGGCGCGACCAGCTCGTGTCCAGGGTGGCGAATACGCCGCCGTCATACCCAATTGTCAGCATCCCCGTGTCTTCCCATGCCGCATGGTGGAAGCCGTGCCCGGCTTCGGCATACACCGAAACCGCCTCGCGCCCCAGCAGCAAACGGTTCAAATCCGCGACATGCACGGCATGGTCAATGATGCACCCGCCGCCGGAAAGGGCAGTTTGCACGAACCAGCCACCGGGCATCTTGCCGCGATTGGCCCCGCGCAGGGCCACTATCTCGCCAATCGCGCCCTCCCGCACCTGCGTCTGCGCGCGCCGGAACGCGGGCGAATAGCGGCAGGGAAAAGCCGTGGCGAGAGGAACGCCCTGCGCCCGGCAGCAGTCAATCATCGCCTGCGCATCGGCTAAATTGGAAGATAAGGGCTTTTCGCACAGGATGGCGCGGACACCCGCGAGTGCCGCGCGCTCCACCATCTGCCGGTGATGGGCGTTCTCGCTGGTCACGATCACGCCGTCCAGCCCTTGCGCCAGCAGCGCGTCCTCGCCGGGAAAAAACTCAATTCCCCATTCGGCGCAGGCTTCCCGGCCGCGCGCCGCATCTGGGTCGGACGCGCCGACCAGCCGTGCGTGGGGATGGGCGGAGAGTATCTGCGCATAAGAGCGCGCATGCATATGGGCGAACGAGAGAATGCCGATTTTCGGCGCATCGGTTTGTGTCATGTGTTATGAATCTGGCATGACGCGGGGGGGGCTTGACCCAATAACATAAAAAACAACCACGACCCAGCCGACGACCGTGCCGATGCCCACGGGGCTTGACCCAATAACATAAAAAACAACGCCTGCACTGGCAAATCTCTCCAATTTCTTGTATAATGGCGTGCCACGGCCTGCCGTGCGCATCCTATTCCCTTGCAGTTAGAAAGCCTTTGCCTTTCCATGCTTAGACGTGTTCTTCTTGCCCTGGCCGTATCCCTTCCTCTGCTCGCTCTTTTTGCTCGCCCCGCGCTTGCGCAGTCCCCGGACTCGTGCCTGCCAAATTATGCGCGGATCTCCCGCATGCAGGGCCTGCTGCACTGGAATCACTTTCCCCTGCGCATCGCGCTTGCCCCGCCCCCAGACAGCGTGCAAAACAAAGACGCCTGTGTTCAGGCGGCGCTGGCGGGCTTTACGCAGTGGGTGGACGCCTCGCGCGGCAAAATCTCTTATGCCATTGTTGCGCAGTCCCAGCAAGCCGACCTTTCGGTTTCGTTTGACCCCGAAGCGACCGTGCCCGGACAGGGCGCGGCTGTCGGCTACACCCGCATGGTGTTCTGCGGCGCCGCCCTGCGCAGCGCGGACATGCATCTGGCGACCGGCGGCGCCACGCCGGGCGATTTGCAGGCGGTCGCCGCCCATGAGTTCGGGCACGCGCTGGGCATCGACGGCCACAGCGACGACGCGAATGATATTATGTACCCGTCCACGCTGCGCGTGTCTTCCGCAGACGGCATTCCCCTCGCGTCGCCGCTGCACCCAATCACCGCCCGTGACCTGAACACGCTGAAAGTCTGCTATCCTGCTTTGTTCACCCTGCACCTCGCCACACGCCCACAAGCACCGCTCGTGCATGGACATATCGGGGCCGCGCTGCTGGGCACCCGGCACGCGCCTGCTCTCCTCACACCTGCCCAACGCCAGCTGCATGGCTGACACGCGGCAGGATTCTCCCCCAATTGCGGCGAACGGCAGTCTATGACTGACTTTGTGCGTGTTTATCCCCCCGCCGTGCCCGCCGGTGGGCCTGCTGTTTGGCTTCCCTTTGTTGACAAAGAACTGCTGGTGCAGGATGACGGCGACTGTTCGCTTCTGCTGCGCGGCACGACCGATGCCCCTCCCGCTCTTCCCGATGGCGACTTGCTGTATTTAGGCGCGCTGGACGGCGTTCCCTGCCTGGCTTACCCCGCGCAGGGCGTGCAAGACACCCTCGCGGCGGGACAAAGCCTGCACGGGCTGCGCGCTCTGCTGGCCCGGCTGCCTGCCGACGAAGCCGCCATTGCCGGGTATGCCTCTCAACTGCTTTACTGGGGACGCACCAGCCGCTTCTGCCCTGTCTGCGGCACGCCGACTGAAGCGAAAGCGAACGATTGGGGCCGTCAGTGCCCCCACTGCGGGCATGCGGCCTATCCGCATATCAGCCCTGCCGTGCTGGCTTTGGTGCATGACGGCCCGCGCCTGCTTCTCGTCCACAAGCCTGAGTGGACAACCATGCACAGCATCGTGGCCGGGTTTGTGGAACCCAACGAGAGCCTGGAAGACTGCGTGCGCCGGGAAGTGCGCGAGGAAGTCGGCCTGTTTGTTGACGACATCGCCTATCAGGGCAGCCAGGCCTGGCCATTTCCCCATCAGCTGATGGTCGGCTTTACCGCCCGGTATACGGGCGGCGAGATCGCCCCGGAAGAGGCGGAACTGGACGGCGCGGCCTGGTTCACGTCTGACACTCTGCCCGCTCTGCCCTCGCCGACAAGCTTGTCTCGGCAGCTCATCAATGCCTGGCTGGAAGGTCACTAAGACCGCTTCCCGGCCCGGCACTTGGCCCGAACTGCCCCCAGCCGCCGCACAAGGGAACCGCCCTCACCCCTCAGCCCTCTCAGCCGTGCTTCAATTGCATTTCGGCGGCGCGCAGAAGGCGCAGGACGGCTTCCTCTTCGCGGCGGTCGGGTAGGATGGGGGTGTCTATGCTTTCGGGGGAGCGCGACTGCAAGGCATCGAGGAGTGCCCCGGTCGTGTAGGACTCCAAGACGGCGGGGTGGACGTAGCACTTGCGGCAGACGGCGGGGGTATTTCCGAGTTGCGCGGCGACTTGTTTGATGGCCTGGGTAATATTGCGCTTGCCGTGGGCTTCGCTTGCGCACGGCGCGCAGGCGGCAAGGGTGCGGGCGGCAAGGAGGGTTCCCGCCCAGGTGCGGAAGTCTTTGGCGGTGAAGTCTAGGCCGCTGGCTTGGTGCAGGTAGTCGTTCACGTCGCCCGAGTCGATGGTGCGGGGCTGGCCGTCGTGGTCTACATACTCAAACAGCTCATCGCCCGGCAGGTCTTGGCAGCGGCGAATAATACGCGCCAGCCTTGCATCGCGCAGGTCAATCGCATGATCCTTGCCGCTTTTGCCGCGAAAGTGGAAGTGCGAGGTTGTGCCCTCAATGTCTACGTGCGTGTTGTGCAGAGTGGTCAGGCCAAAGGACTGGTTTTCCCGTGCGTACTCTTCGCTGCCGATGCGAATGTGGGTTTCTTCTAGAAGGCGCACGACAGCCGCCAGCACCTTCTCGCGCGGCATGCTGCGCCTGGCAAGGTCTGTGTCTACGGCGGCGCGGATGCGGGGCAGGCTCTCGCCGAAGGCGATCATGCGTCCGTATTTGGATTCGTCGCGCACCTGCCGCCACTTCTCATGGTAGCGGTATTGTTTGCGCCCTCGGGCATCATGGCCGGTGGCCTGCAAGTGTCCATTGGGCTGGGGGCATATCCATACGTCTTCGTAGGCCGGGGGAATGCCGAGCTTTTTGATGCGCGTGAGTGTCGCGTCGTCGGTAATGAGTTCGCCTTTCGCTGTATGGTAGGAGAAGCCATCGGGGGTGCGGTGGCGGGTGATGCCGGGCTTATCGTCATTGGTGTAGCGCAGTCCGGCTTCTTTGGCGGACTGGGCGGGATCGGTCTTGGTGGCTGTGTCTGGGCTGAGTGGTGTGGTCATGGGGGCGCTGATTGAGAGGAGGTTTAGAGACGGGCGGGCGCGAACTGCTGGCGGGCGACTTCGGCGACTTTCTCTAAAGCCGAGGTGCGGACGCGCCGGCTAAAGACATCGTAGTCGGCGTCTTCAATCTTGTCTAAGATGCGCGAGTACAGCACGCGGGCCAGGCGCACGGGCCGTTGCGCAGAGGGCGGCAATTGTGGAATGCCCTGGTCGGCGGAGTCATAGCAGGCGCGGGCGCGGGTAATCTCAAACGCCATGAGGGCGCGAAACTCATTGTTGACAACGCCGTTGGCGAGCATCTCCTCGGTGTAGCCGAACTTGTCCATGTCTTCCAAAGGCAGGTAGATGCGCCCGCGCAGGCCGTAGTCTTCCCCGATGTCGCGCCAGAAGTTGGTGAGCTGCATGGCAAGGCCGAGGTCGTAGGCATGGCGCAATGTGTCTTCGCCCGAGACGCCGAACAGGCAGCACATCATCAGGCCGACCACGGAGGCGCTGCCATACGTATAAGTCAGGAGGTCGCTGAAGGTCTGGTAGCGGGTGCGGGTGATGTCCATCGCCATCGCATCTAAGAAGGCGAGCGGGTAGTCCGGGGTCATGCCTATTTGACGGGCCATGTCGGCGAAGGCGCGCAGGACGGGCAGGTCGGACTGTCCGGTTTGCAGGGCATGCAGGGTGGCGGCGCGATAGTCGGCAAGCGCACGGGCCGGATCGGTGCCGGGCAGGGGGTTGTCGACCAACTCATCCGGGTAGCGCACGAAGCCGTACAGCGCATGTACCTGCCGCCTTAACAGTGCCGGGAAGAACAGAGTGCTGAAGTAGTAAGTCTTGCCATGCTGCGCATTCAGGCGGCGGCAGGCTTCATAGTCGGACGCTAATGTCGCGGGGCGGACAGTGGGCATGCGTGTCAGCATATAGGTTTTGTTTCTAAGCGGTGTCCGCCGCGATACGCTCCACGACCAGTTTGGCCCCTAAACAGACAAGGGGCACGCCCGTGCCGGGAACGGTGCTGGCCCCGACAAAGTACAGGTTGTCTACGTGGGGCGCTTTGTTGGACGGCCTGAAGTACCCCACCTGCCCGATGCCGTGGGAGAGGCCGAAGGCGGCCCCATATTTAAGATTATACTGGTCACGCCAGTCGTGGGGCGTGACCACTTGCTCTACGCTCACATGCCGGCGCAGGTCGGTCAGTCCCCAGCCTTCCAGCTTGTCGTAGACTTTGTCTGTGAAGCGGGCAACTTGGCTGTCATCCCAACGCTGCTGGTCGGTGAGGTGGGGGATGGGGGCCAGAACAAAGATGTTGTCGCACCCTGGCGGGGCAGCCGACGAGTCGGTGCGGCTGGGGCAGTTGACATACAGAGAAGGGTCGCGCGGGGGGACTTTGGCATGGAAGATTTCGTCAAAGTTGCGCTTGTAGTCCGATGACAGGAAGAAGTTGTGGTGCAAAAGCTGCGGGTACTGCTTGTCGGTTCCGAGGTACAGCATGAACGCGGACGAGGTGAAGGGCTGCGTCTTCCAGCCGGCTTCTTCGTAGCGGGCGGGGCGCTCGGCCAGTAAATCTGTGTAGGAGTAGGGCAGGTCGGCATTGGAGACGACAATGTCAGCGGGTAATAAATCGCCGTCTACGCAGACGCCGCGCGCGTGGCCGTCTTTGACCATGATCTGCGTGACGGTGCGGTTGGTCTGGATGTCTACGCCAAGCTTGCGGGCAATCTCTGCCATTGTTTTGGGCAGTTGGTAGATGCCGCCCTGGGGGTAATAAAGGCCGTCTTCGGCAAGCTCGGTGTAGGGGAGCAGGGTGTAAACCGCAGGCGCTTCGTAGGGGGAGATGCCCAGGTACATGGACTGCATGGAGAATGCCTGGCGCAGTCTGTCGTCCTTGAAGAAGCGGGAGACATGGGTGTACATCTTGTCCAAAGCGTTGAGCTTGCCCAGCAGCAGAAGATTGGGGGCGGTGAAGAAGTCCTGGGCGCGATTGAAGTTCTTCTCGACAAACTGCTTGCGGCCTATTCTATATTTCTTGCCCGCGTCTTCCAGGAAGCGATAGTAGCCGGGGGTGACGCCGGGTTCAATCTTTTCTAAGTTTGCGACCATCTTGACGAGGTCGCTGGACATCTCAAGCTGCGAGCCGTCGCCGAAGTGGACGCGGTAGTTCGGCTCCATCTTGACGAGAGGCACGAGAGTGTCAAAGTCTTCGCCGCAGGCGTGGAAGAGGTCCCGGTAAACATCGGTCATCAGCAGGAGGGAGGGGCCGGTGTCAAAGCGGAAGCCGTCCACTTCACGAATGTTGGCGCGTCCGCCGAGGGTGGGGTTCTTTTCTAAAATGGTGACTTGATAGCCGCCGTGCGCTTGGAGGCGCATGGCGGTGGCAAGGCTGCCGATGCCGCCGCCGATGATAACTACCTGCTTGATAACAACCTGCTTGACGCTGTGCGTGGTCATGTTCGCTCAATTCTAATACTGGGAGTATACCCATGTTAGCGGGTGTCGGCTATCTGCGGCTATAATAGGCCATGACTTATGCTGTGTTTCTTGTGGTGTTTTTGGTGGTTCCCATTGGGACACTGGGATTGCTGTTGTGGAGGAGAGTATCAAGGCGATTAGCGGTGTCGTGCGGGATCGTGTGCCTTTTGGCCTATCTTTACACATCGCCGTGGGACAACTATGCGGCCAAAGTGGGGTTGTGGTCGTATGACCCGCACTTTGCGCCGCCTTCGCACTTTATATATTATTTGCCGTGGGAGGAGTATGCGTTTTATGGCTTGCAGGGCGTGCTGGCGTGCCTGGTGACGGTGGGGCTGGCGCGGGTGCTGAAGCCCGATGGGGGCGGCGAGTTATGATGACGGGACACATGATAATGACCGGGCACGACGCCTATTTGCGCTATGAATTGTGGTGGGCGGTTCCGGTGATTGTTATTCAGTGGCTTGCGGCGGGGCGGGAGCTGTGGCGCTGGCGTCGGCTGCTGAGTGTTGTGATATTGGGGGCGACGGCATATTTGGGGGCGTGTGATGGGTTTGCTTTGGGGCACGGCATCTGGCGGGTTGACCCGGCGCGGGTGGTGGGTATCCATGTGGGGCCGCTGCCTTTGGAGGAGCTGGTGTTTTATTTTGTGACCAATATCATGGCGGTGCAGGGGTTTGTGCTGATTGCGGGGTTTCTGCGGGTGCGGGGCAGGCAGGGCGGGGCTAGGTGAGAGTGCTGGCGTTCCTGCGGCTTATTCTGTGTCCTCAAGCTGGACGACTTCCCAGTCTTTCTTTAGGGCGTATGAGCGTTTTACCCCTAGCGATTGAGCAACATGTTTTGCTAACTGGCTGCCTCTTAGCCAAGCCCAGGAGGCACGGTTGAGTGCGGCTTGAGCGGTGTTGCCTTGCAGGGGCGGGCGCGGGTCAGCCATCACGTTGTCATCGTTGATTTCAACCAGGAAGTTGATTTTCATGGTCACGCGGTAGATACTCATAAGCCCTCGCTGTGGCTGCCTTAGGGATGGTAAATAGTAACTCATTGTCAGGCCAGGTTTCCTCCCCATAGGTGTAACCTTCAAGGAAACAAGCAACGCCGTCACGAATGAAAAGTACGAAACCTGCCCCGTCCTGCAACATCGGATGCTGTGCATCAAAGTCACCAAGTTCGGCACTGGGAAGGCCACGCGAAATTGGAGCGTCAGGCGAATACGCGAAATGTGTATAGAAGCCCACGCCGGTATGTTTTCGGCTGGCAATAGCAGCGTGGGTGAGCTGAGCCGCTACGGCTGACGACAAGTTGCTGGGATCACTTAGCATTCGGGTGAGCACTAAACGCTCTAGCGCAGTGAGTGTATTTGGAAGAGTAGTTGTCATAAGCTGCGGACAAGCGGGTCAATCAATTCGGGGGGAATACGGTTGCGGGTGATGTGTGCGCCAATCTCTTCCTGGTGGTCGCTGAAGTAGGTGAGGGCATCAAAGACCTGGGCGAGCGTGAGGTGGGGCAGGCGGTGAGGAATGTCTTCGGGGGCAAGGCCCTGACGCCACAGTTCCACGATGGCGCGGACGGGGGTGCGCGTGCCGCTGATGATGGGTTCGCCGCCGAGAATGGCGGGGTCGGTGACAACGTAGCGGTGCTGGGTCACGGTAGCCATGTGTAAAAGTGTACCCGGCGTGGGGCTTAGAAATGTCTGCTTGCGAAGCGATGAAAGGGGGCCGGAAGCGTCATGCTTCCGGCCCTGGGTGCATATCAGGGGGCGGCGACGACGGTGGCGATCTGGGTGTAGGGGTTGCCTTTGAAGCCGTTGGGCGTGATGGGGACGATCTGGACGGCGACTTTCATGCCTGCGGCGGGGATAGGGAACTGGCTCATGTAGGCGGCGGACAGGTCGTTGATGCCGACGGTGATGTCGGGCAGAAAGGCGATCGGGCGGAAATCTTTGGGGCTGGGCTGGGTCACGCCTGCCGAAAGAGGACGAGTGGCGAGTACCTGGACGGCCCCGGTGAAGGGCGGCGAGACGAAGTTGAACAGGAAAGTCGTGGTGTCCGGGGCAGCATCGCTGAGGGCGAGGGCGGGACTGATGCGGGTGGCATTGACGGTGACGGCGGGAAACTTGCCGATAAAGTCGGGCTGGACGGGCGCATCGCGGAGGATGTCTGCCTGGCTGGAGTTCAGGCGCACGCCGTTCAGGGCTTGGAAAACGACGATGCCTTTGGCGGTCTGTTTGCCGTGGACGGGGGACCAGGTCTGGCCGAAGGCGGTCCAGCCTGCGCGCTGCTGGTCGGAAAGCGTGCGCCAGGTGCGGGAGATGAGAGACAGGTTTGCAGTAACTTCCTGCTGACGTGGGGAGCGAGTGTGCTTTTGCCGGGTTTGGGCGGCAAGCGTGTCTGCGGTGCGGACGAGTGTCAGGGCGTTGTTCATGACAATGTTTCCTCCGAGAGTTTGGTATACGGGGCTTGGAAGTGCGGCCCTGGTATTGTTATCGGGTGGGGCCGGAGGAAACTTTAGGGGGAGTTTGGGTCTTGCCGCCGCTGAAGAAGTATCCCTTGTGACGGCGAGGCGGCGATGACGGTGAGGGTGGCGTCTTCGGGAAGGGCGGCGGTGACGCGGACTTCGACGGTGAGGCCGAGGCGGGTGAGGATGTGAAAGAACTGGTCGAAGGTGAAGTCGTCAAGGTGGCCGTCAAGCAGGCGGCTGAGCGGCTCGGTGGAAACGCCGATGCGGGCGGCGGCCTGGGTATCGGAAAGACCTTGACGATCCAGCAGCGACTGGATGCGGGCGGTCAGTTTGGCTTTGGCGAGCAGGTTTTCGGGGCTGGGCAGGCCGAGGTCGGCGAAGACGTTGCCGCCGCCGACGAAGACTGTGCTGGGAACTGCTGTTGTGCTGGGAACTGGGGGGGTGTCGCTCATTGTGCATTCTCCTGGGCGAGCCACTGGCGATGTGTTTCCTCGGCGGTTTGGAGCCGGGTGCGAATGAGGTTGATTTCCTGCGGCGGGGTGCTGATACCCTGGCGCGACTTTTTTTGGAATGCGTGCAGGACATAGACACGCTCGGCAAAGCGAACGGTGTAAACGGCGCGGTACGTGTCGCCGTCATGGTCGTCCACAATCTCCAGGATGCCTGCGCCGCCAAAGCCGGTGAGGGGCTTGGCGCGGCGATGTTTGCCGCACTAGATAATACTATCGTCCTTCTTGGGACGATGCCTTATCCAAACCTGAAGGCTGAAGTTTAGGAAGAACAACCAGAAGCCCTGGAAGGCAACTTCCCACCAGTGGATTGTTCTATGGTTAAGCCACTATCGCCGTGACCGCCAAAGCCTATAGATCATAGCAATCAAGATAAGTAGACCCGCAACCTGTGTGATTAGTAACCGTGTGTCCATCTAATTCCCCTACGAGGCGAGCCGCTAAGCACACGGCATAACTCGTTACTATGCTGTTCTGAGTGATGAGAATATTTGACTGCGGCGTTTGGTTGTTGCCGGGGCCTTGCTGCCACTCCATTGCAGTATACCTGGCGGGGAATGGATTGCTTGCTTTGGGGCAGTGTCTACTCTCGCGGGGCGTCTCCGCTTTAGTAGTTCTTTAGTGGGTGTTCAGTAGTTCTTTAGTGGTTCTTTAGTCCCGCAGTAGTGGAGGGCAGGGCGAGCGCATCTTAATTTGTGAGTAGCCTTGTCAAGTAGTTGTTGTCCCACCCTGCCTGTTTCTGCTTGGCCTTGATGCCCCGTTTGTGCGTTGTTTCCTGACGCAACA
>JAABUL010003648.1_pt1 | contig 22374 bp, 15 predicted proteins | sample 5559151 | NCBI WGS metagenome assembly JAABUL01 (sample SAMN10711876, study PRJNA513368) | rock metagenome | isolation source: Antarctica rocks | place: Antarctica: Victoria Land, Pudding Butte sud | reverse complement strand
CCCTGTGGGCCGGGACCACTTTTTGCATGTCGCCCCCAGGGGAGGACATCATTAAAGTCCCGCGCGCCCTGGTCGACCACCTCAGCGAGATGCTCTGTTATGCGGCCTAAACGGCCAAAGTCTAGCTGAGGCCGGTATGGAAAAACATGGTAGGTCATGTGTCACCAAATCGAGCGGTCCGCGTTTGTGGGGCGCCATCAATGTCGCGCCACCGCTACGGTAGTGGCGCGGCGCATCCACAGTATAGCGGCTTGCCGCGCATCGCCGCTTGTTCAAAGCGCCTATCTTTGGTGTAGTATACTGATGCCATGGCATGTGGCGTCGCTCGTCGACGCCGCGGCCTCGGTGGAGGGGCGTGGTCTGATCACGCATCCCCCCACCTTTGGCCTAGTCTAGCGTCTTTCGTGAGACGCTAGCCAAGCCAACGGCCGCCACGCAGAGAGCGGGCCGACCGCTCCTTGTGGCAGCCACCCCGCCGCCGATAAACCGGCGACGAGGTATAACAGGGCGGTAGTGGCTAGTAACACTACCGCCCTGGCCGTTGGTTTCGCCATTAGACACCTCCTAAGGGTGCGTTAGCGACCGTGCGAGTCGAAGCCCTTCCCACACGCGCCTACTATAACATGACTGATACCGATACGGATGTATAGATAACAGCATAATGAGCAAAATGAACACGGCGCCGATGAGCGGCACGCGCGACTTCCTGCCGCTGGACGTGCTGCGCCGGGACTACGTGATCGCTATGATCGCGCGCGTCTACCAAAGCTACGGCTTCGAGCCGCTGGAGACGCCCGCGCTCGAACGCCTCGATACGCTGCTGGGCAAATACGGCGAGGAAGGCGATCAGCTGATCTTCCGCGCGCTCAAGCGCGGGCAGGAGCTTCAGCGTGTCCTCGACAGTGACAGCGCGCCCACCGAGAATACGCTCGCCGACGCCGGCCTGCGCTACGACCTGACGGTGCCGCTGGCGCGCGTCATGGCCGAGTATCGCCATCGGCTGCCGCGCATCTTCAAGCGCTACCAAATACAGCCCGTCTATCGCGCGGATCGGCCGGCCAAAGGGCGCTACCGTGAGTTCTACCAGTGCGACGTCGACATCGTTGGCTCGGCCAGCCAGACCGTGGAGGCCGAGGTGATCAGCGCGGTCGCCCAGATCCTGCGTGACCTTGGCTTCGCAGATCCTATAGGGGTGGGTCTCAACCCAATGGAGCAGTCGGAAGGTCCGGCGGGGTTCGCGGTGCGGCTCAACCACCGCGGCGTCCTGCGCGGCCTGATGGAGATCGCGGGGGTCCCGACCGCCCTGGAGGGCTCGGCGTTGGTGGCAATCGACAAGCTGGACAAGATTGGGCTCGACGGCGTGCGCCGCGAACTGGACGAGCGCGGGCTCGATCCCGCGGCGACCGCGCTGTTGTTGGGGACAATGGCCGAGGCCCCGGACACGAACGCGGCCACGCTAGCATGGTTGAGTAGCCTGTTGGAGCCATCCGAGGCGGGCCGGCAAGGCGCCGCCGACCTGCGCAAGGTCGTGGAGTACACCGCGTACGGTCCCGGCGCCCCGTACCTGCGCGTTGACCCCTACCTGACACGCGGATTGAGCTACTACACCGGCGCGGTCTTCGAGATCGCGTTCCCTGGCTTCAGCGGCTCTGGCGGCGGCGGCGGGCGCTACGACAACTTGATCGGCATGTTCAGCGGGCAGAACGTGCCCGCCTGCGGCTTCAGCCTGGGTCTCGAGCGCATCTTATTGCTGATGGAGGAGCGCGGGCTATTCCCCGAGCGGTTGGCCGGCCAGCCGCAGGCGCTCGTCACACGGGGCGACGAGAGCACGACGGGGGCGAGCCTGGGGCTGGCGCAACGGCTGCGCGCGGGTGGCCTGCGCGTCGATCTCTACCCTGACGCGGACGGCTACGGCAAGCAGTTCAAGTATGCCACGGGGCGCGGTATCCGCTACGCGCTGCTGCTCGGCGCGCGCGAACTGGAGCGGGACGTCGTGGCCGTCAAAGACCTCGACAGCGGCGCCCAGGAGGATGTCCCGTCCGGCGCGATCGTGTCCTGGATGAGTGAGCGGGTTTAATCCATGTCGAGTAGGGTCGCGGTGAGCAGCATTGTGAGCAGGGCCATGCGCACGAAGAGGCCGTTGCGCGCTTGTCGGAAGTAGGCGGCGCGCGGGTCGGCGTCGACCTCGCGGCTGATCTCGTCGACGCGCGGCAGGGGATGCATCACGATGGCGTCCGGCTGCAAAATATCCATCAAGGCGCGGTCGACGATGTAGAGCCCCTTGGCGCGGTTATACGCGTCGGCGTCGGCGAAGCGCTCTTTCTGCACGCGCGTCTGGTAGAGCACGTCGACCCCGCCCGCGATGGCGGCAAGATCGTCCGACTCCTCGTAGGCGACGCCGCGCGCCCGTAGGTACTCCAGCACATCGCGCCGCATCCGCGTGGTGGGGGGCGAAACGAGGGAGAGCCGTACGTCCTGGAAGAGCGGCAGCAGGCGGCACAGCGAGTGCACGGTGCGGCCATTCGCCAGATCCCCTACGAGGGCGATGCGCAGCCCGTCGACGTGGCCCAACTCCCGCAGCATGGTGTAGATATCGAGCAGCGCCTGCGTGGGATGCTCACCGGTCCCATCACCGGCGTTGATGACCGGCACGGGCGAGGTTGAGGCCATGCGCGCCGCCGCGCCTTCTTCGTAGTGGCGCACGACGATGGCGTCGGCGTAGGCGCCAACGATGCGCGCGGTATCCTCCAACGTTTCGCCCTTGGTCCCCGACGAGTGCTCACGCGCGTTCTCCGTGCTGATGACGTTGCCGCCCAGCCGCACCATCGCCGCCTCGAAAGAGAGGCGTGTGCGCGTGCTCGGCTCGTACAGCAGCGTCGCCAACACGCGGCCGCGCAGGTCATCGGTCCCGACGCGGTCCCGCACGGCGTCCTCCATCTCGCGCGCCCGCGCGAACAGGCTGTCGAGGAAGGGGCGGCCGAGATCCGCCGCTGAGACTAGGTGCGTGATCATAGTCGATGGTCGATAGTCGATAGTCGATAGCCGAGAATGCGAAGGCTCGTACGAGTTGTTGGCGTCATACTGATAATCTTCCCCCGTAGCAGTTTACCAGGCGGCATACCATCGACTATCGACTATGCGCGGTTGTCCCGCGAGGCGTTGGGGTCCTCGATGAGCGTATCGGCGTCGCTGTTAGGACCGGCGGCGGTAGCGTCGGCGCTCTGGATACCCGCGTCGATAGTCAGCATATCAGGGGCGGGCTGACGATCATAGCCCCCCGCGTAGGGCGTATTCTCACCCATCTTGCCACCCTCGTCAGGGCCCGTGAAGCTATCGTCGGGGCCGGACTGCGATCCCCCCTGGGCCGATTGCTGGGGCGACAGAGCCGTATCGTCCGGCGGCGGCTGTGTATCAGGTTGATTCGTCATTGGCGTTATTCCTTCAGGAGTTGACAGCTGACAGCTAATACTGATTATCAACCACGCCCTCGCCGACCGAGTTGTTGAGCGTGGCGCGGTTGGGGCGATCGGGCGCGAGACCTGAGTCGCCCATGCCCGCGCCGGAGGAGTTGGCGGGTCCGGTTGTATGGGGATATGGCGATACCCCCTCCGCGGCCGCGCGCGCGGTCTCGGTGTGGGTAACAGTCAACTCACCCTCGGGGGTGTCGTTGTCGTGTTGCAGCACGGCGTCGTCAGTGATCGGCTGGCCGCCGCCGCGCGGCACGGTTGGCACATCGGCCGAGGGCGCCTCAGGGGCGTGGACGCGAGTGATGTTGTCGTCGCTTATGGTGGTTTCTCCTTGTATGGTCTACATCCTCAGACTGTGCACGCCCTATGCCACAAGGGCAGTCCCCCCTCTCCCACGCCAGGGAGAGGGGGTTAGGGGGTGAGGGCTGCGTCCACCAACGCCTCAAAGCGGACGATGTCGGCGCGGACGATGTCGAGGCTGGCGCGCCAGAAGTCGGGCGCGCGGATGTCGATGTCGAAGCGCGCGGCCAGCGTCGCGGCGTCGGCTAGCCCCGTCGAGGAGAGCAGGTCGTCGTAGCCGGCGACGAAGCGCGCGGGGTCTTGCTGGTAGCGCGCGTACAGCCCCAGCCCAAAGAGCTGCCCGAACATATAGGGATAGTTGTAGAACGCACGGCTCGCGCTGTAGTAGTGCCCCTTGACCGCCCACATGTAGGGGTGCAGCTTGTCCTGGTCCAGCCCATCGCCATAGGTCTCACACTGCGCCTGCAGCATCAGATTTTTGAAGTCATCGATGGAAAGTTCGTGGTCCTCGCGCGCCGCGAAGACCCGGCTCTCGAACAGGAAGCGGCTGCTGATGTCCACCACCACCTGACTGGTCCCCTGTAGCGAGACATCGAGTAGGCCCAATTGCTCGTCGGGGGCGGTCGCGGCGGCGAGCCCGGCCTGGCGGATGATCGTTTCACAGAAGATGCTGGCCGTCTCCGCCAGCGTCATCGGCGTGGAGCGTTGTAGCGGGGTGCGGCCAGCCAGATTGAGGTTGTGGTAGGCGTGCCCGAGCTCGTGCGCCAGCGTGCTGACGCCCTCGAAGGTGGGCGCGTAGTTGGACAGGATGCGCGACTCCGCGCCGCGCAGCAGCATGCAAAAGGCGCCATCGCGCTTGCCGGGGCGCGGCTCGGCGTCGATCCACTTCTCGCCGACGGCGCGCGACGCCAAATCGCGCATCTTGGGCGCGTAGCCGCCGAACGTATCGGCAATGAACGCCGTGCCACGGTCGTAGCTCCACGCCTCTTCGCCGCGGCCTACCGGCGCGAATAGGTCGTACCAGGCCAGCGCGGGGACGCCGAGCGCGCGCGCCTTGGCGCGCAGGTAGCGCCGGAAATCGGGGAACGAGGCGCGCGCGGCCTCCATCATGGCGTCAAGCGTCGGACGGTCGATGTTGTTGCCGAACAGGGCGGCGTCGAGCGGAGAGGGCCAGCCGCGCCGCGCCGCGAGCGCGTTGCCCTCGCCCTTGATGCTGTTGAGCGCCGCCGCGAGCGGCAGGGCGGCGCGACCCCAGGCGGCAAGTTCGGCCTCATAGGCGCGGCGGCGCGTCTCGCGGTCGGGCTCGTAGGCGAGATTGCGCACGCGGCTCATGGGCAACTCTTGCGTGACGCCGTCGAGTTCGACCGGGACCGACAACTGCGAGGTCCAGTTGCCGTGCAGCTTACCCCAGGCTGTTCCACCGGTCACCTCCAACTCGGCGGCCAGCGCCTCCTCGTCCGGCGACATCTGATGCGTCGCCTCGACCCGCGCGCGTTGCAGCGTATAGGCGTGGGCGCGCGCCGTTTCCGAGCGATCGAGCAGCGCGTCGACGTCGAGCGATCCGATCCAGGCGGTCAGGCGCGTGTCCAATTGCGCGAGGAGGACGGTGTGCCGCTGCATGGTACTGAGCAGCGACTGTGCGTGATCGTCGCGCGAGTTCGTGGACACGAAAGAACTGATGTAGGCCCCGAGCGTCCCGATCTCTTTGAGGACGTCGTTGTAGCGCGCGATCACTGTGTCGAACGCCCGCACGGTCGCCTCGTCAAGGGGCTGCCGGTCGCGCGCGCCAACCGCGTGCGCGTCGAATAGCGCGGCAAGGTCGGCGATATGCGCGACGGCGGCGGCAAAGCCATTCTCAAACTGTGGGGAGTCCAGGTTCGGGTAAATCACCGTCATATCCCAATGCGGCAATGCCTGCGCCGGCGTCTCGGTCGTCATCGCTGTTCCAACCCTTTTCTCGTTTTCTATAGCGGGAAGCATCCGTCCTGGCGATAATGCGCCCAATTGGATGCGTAGATAGCCTAGTCTATCACGATACGCGCGCGACAAAGGGCGCCGCTGCATGCATGGTCAGTCCTACATACCGGCCACGATGCGGCCGATAGTACTATTGGACCCGGGACTATTGGCCGCATCGTGGCCGGTTACCGCGGACGTGACGGCTTGATCGAAAGGCTAATGGATGCGCGAGTTGCACAAGTTCATAACCATGTGGGCAGCTAGGGTGGAGAAGATCATCGCGAAGGCGCGCGCATGCGTCAGGAGCAAGCGTGAGGTCGCGGAGTACGCCGAATATATCGCCATCGTCGCGCTGATCGCCGTGGCGCTTGGCGTCGGGTTGCGCCTCGGCACCCCCTTCGCCGCGGACGCGCTGGACAACGTTATGAACACGATCTCCAATAGCTTGTAACGCGGCCCTAAAGAGAGCGGGGAAAGCTGCCGATACAGATAGTATGAGGCCATCGTGGGGGTTCGGGCTGTGCCCCTACGATGGCCTCTTTTTTATATTGTAGCGCCTGGCTCTGTGGCGTTCAGGGTTTATGATAATTCACGAACCCTACTGCGTCGTTAGCGATGGGCTACGACGGCCCTCGCTCCGGGGCCTGCGTCGTTGCGGGCGGGGCCTGCGTTGGAGCCGACCGTGGCGCGCTAGGCTGGCGGCGGACCGGCGCGGGGCCGGGGGCCATGATCATGGTAATGGTGCGGCCCTCGGGTAAGACATCGCGCTCAATGTGCCCGACATCGGTCACGGTGGCGGCCATATCGGCGAGAACCTTGCGCGCCACATCCGGGTGCGCCTGTTCGCGGCCGCGCATACGCACGGTGAGTTGGACCTTGTTGCCCTCACCGAGCCAGCCATGCAGCCGCTTACGTTTGGTGTCCAGGTCGTGCTGGTCGGTGTCGGGATTCAAGCGCAACTCTTTGAGTTCGACGATCTTCTGCACCCGCTTGTTTTCACGCTCTTTGCGGTCTCGATCGTAGCGCATGCGCCCGTAGTCCATCAGCTTGCAGACGGGCGGATCGGCGCCCGGCTGGACCTCCACGAGGTCGACATTCGCCTCCTGGGCGCGGCGCAGCGCCTCCTGCGTCGGCATTACACCGAGTTGCGCGCCGTCATCGCCGATCAGCCGCACTTCGCGCACGCGGATAGCGCCGTTGATGCGTTCACGTGGGGGACCGCTGCGGTCGCGGTCACGGTCACGGTTACTCATGCGCGCCTCCTTCGCGCCGCGCGCGAACCTGGCAAAGATCGGACAAGGGGACCGCGAGTTGAGAACATATCGTCAATGATGCTCCTTAATTGGTTATGCCTCCGGAATTGGTTATGCCTCCGGAATTGGTTATGCCTCCGGTTACAGGGTCGTCGCCTCGGCCCACACGCATGGGTTCCGGCAACGTGCGATTGATGTTGATTATGATAGCACGAACGACGTATCGCCACTACTAGTGTACCGTGTCCGCGCGTCCGTAGGGTCATGTCGTTTCCCCCTCGCCCCTTGAGGGAGAGCCGGGTGGGCTGTCAGAGCGCAGCGGAGAGAGCCCAATCCGCATGGGGTGGGGGTGAGGGGGAAACGCCCCCCCCAAAGTATGGGGCTCATGCAGCTTATAAACGGAAATCACGCGTGGCTATTGACAACACCCTCGCTTTTTTGTTACTATCGCACCGACCTTAGCGGCACATAACGCCGCCCGTTGACCTTGGCGAATTCGTCAGAGGCGTACACGTTTTGAGAAGGGATAGACTATTTTGAGGAAGGCCGCACTAGCTATAGCCATAACGCTCCTGCTTAGCCTTAGCACCGCTCCCGCGCTCCTCAGCACAACCCCTCCCGGCTCATCCCCGCAAAATACGTACCCGAGCTATGCGCCGCAGGCGACCGACTTCATCTATCCCGTCGGCGACCCGCGCGTCGCCCCCACGTTCGACAAGGGCAATGCCAACGGTTTCTACATCTCGCAGATGTTCAACAACTCGTGTGACCCCTCACTCGGACAGGGCTTCTATCTGAACGGCGAGTATTTCTGCGGCCATACCGGCGTCGACTTGTCCGACATGCAGGAAGGCGACACCGTACGCGCCGTCGCCAACGGCCTCGTCGTCTTCGCCGGCTACAATTCGACCTACGGCGTGATGGCGCGCATCCAGCACCTACTGCCCGACGGCAGCTACATCTACTCGCAGTACGAGCACATGATGTACGGCAGTCTGCTCGTCGCCCAAAACCAGATCGTCACCATGGGCCAGTCAATCGGACGTGTCGGGAGCACCGGGTTCGTCACCGGGGCGCACCTGCACTTCGAGATGAAAAGCGTCAACGAGGACGGCCACGGCTACACCTTCGGCAACCCGGCGCTCATCGTGGGCTACGACGACCCCATCCAGTACATCGCCGCGCACAGCCAGAGTCTGCTGCCGACGGCGACGGCCGCGCCGGCTCAATCGGCGCCGGACGCCACCGCGACGCCAGATGTTTCGCAGGCAATCTCCAGCGATGTCCCCCTGACGGGGACCTCGCCCGTGAGCCCGACGACTGCTGTGAGCGCCACGGTCTCCGTGAGCCCGACGACTGCTGTGAGCGCCACGGCGTCGACGACCGTCACAGCGCCCGCGACCACGACGATCCCGATAAGCGGGACCGGCGCCTCCGATGGAGAAGCGCAGGGCACATTGATCAACTTCACCAATGCCTACACACAGTACGTGAGTGTGACCGCGGATCAGGTCAACGTGCGCGCAGGCTCCGGTTATCGCTTCGCACCTCTCAACTCGGTCACGAAAGGCGCGCGGCTAGGCTACCTCGGCATGAGCGGTGATGGCTGGGTCCACGTCGTGCTGCCCGGCAATGTCACCGGCTACATCGCGCGCCAACTGGTCGAAGGCGCGTTACTGCCCAAGTTGCCGCCGGTCGTGCTGCCGCCCGTGCTTCATGCCCCCGTTGTCACAGTCATCGACGCGCGCTACCCCGCGCGCAACGGACCGCTCATGCGCGACATGGCCCTCGAGCCGCTGTGGGTGGGCGAGAAGCTCCCGTTCTTAGAGGTTGATAGTCACGCGCCTAGCTGGGACAAGGTCGCGCTCCCGTCGGGCCGCGTTGGCTACGTCCTCAACTGGTACCTCAAGGCTCCGGTAGCGCTGCCGCACAGTGTAGGGACAGTAACGCCGCACAGCGTAGGAGCGGTTAGGGCGCGACGGACCGACGTCCGGCCACGCACGACGACGCGGACGCAGGCGCGGGCGCACGTCACGCTCAACGGGCCTTTCGTCGTGACCACCGTGGATGCGCTGAATCTACGCGCGGCGCCGCGCTTGGGCGGGGCGCGCATCGAGACGATAGCGCTCGGGGCCAAGCTGCACCTGCGCGGGTACCATGTCAGCTGGGCCGCCGTGACGGCGCCCGATGGTGCTACGGGCTACGTGCTCGGGCGCTTCGTCGCCCCTGCCTCCACCATCACCGCCGCGGCGCACGCGGAGCGAACCCCCACGCCGTCGCGGACACATGACGCCCGCTCCACGGCGTCGTCAAAGACCGCTTCCCGCGCTCGACACACGACAGCCATCAGGCCGCGCGTGTCGAGCGCGGCGACGACGCGCTACGTCGTCATCTCCGTCGTCGCGGCAAACGTGCACACGGCTCCAAGCCGCACCGCGCCGGTGGTAGTCTCCGCTCCCCAGGGCGCACGCCTGGCCGTGCGCGGCGCTACCTCGACAGGTGAGTGGATGCTCGTCGATCTGGGCAAGGGCGTGAGGGGCTGGGTCATGCGCGCGCTGACGCGCTGATCTCCCCTCACCCCCAACCCGCATGGGTTGGGGGTGAGGGCCGCCATCTTAGTGCACGAACACAGCGTCGGCGCAGGGCGGTTGCGGCGTCTGCGCGCACATGCGCGGGTCGAGCAGCCGCACGCGGTAGACCCCGCTGCCGTCGCGTGGGAAAAGCCGCGACATGAGCGGACCGACGGCGGGCAGGGTGTACAGCCCGTCGGGCAGCGCCCGAGCCAACCCCGCCACGGGTGGATAAGCGCCCGGCTGGACTGACACGGCCAGTTCCTCCATTGAGTCGGGAGAGTAGACGAAAATCCTGGTGACCGGACCCCCGTGCAAAGATGGACCACGCGCCGGAAAGAGGCGCGCTGACCCAGTTATCGGATGGCCGGTTAGCGGATGGACGCCCATAGCGGCCCGACTCATGGCAGTGATGGAAAGCTGGCTGATGATGGGAAGCCGAATGGAATAGGACGGCACTCGCCCGGCCGATCCTATCGCGCCAATGGTTACCCACGACTGTTGCGGCGTGCACGCGCTACCCACTCCGCCGGCCATCAACGTACATGTACTCGTCGAGTTGACATCCGACACCACGCCGCGCACCAACACGGCGCGGCCGACCCATTGTCCCGGCTGTCCTTGCAAGCCCGCCTTGACCTCCGCCGCCGTATAGATGCGCTCCGGCGCGGCGTAGCGCCCAACCAACACGTCCGCCAAGGCGGCTACGAGCGCCGCCGCGAGCGCGATTACCCCAAGACGCTTCATTGTCCGCCTCCCCTGCCCAACGCGGCGCTCACCTACTTGTCCTGTCTTTGGAGTGTACGTTACTCCTCGCGCGCGATCACGGCAACCGCGATGAATAGGTCTGGGTGTGTCCTACGATGGTGATGGCGCCCGCCGCTGGCCTGGCCTTAAAAGACCATGGCAGGGACCGGACCTTAAAAGGTCTCCCGGCGCCAGCCGCGCCGCGATGGCTGCGCGCTCGACACTTGAAGCGTGTGACGCGCCCAGGCAGACCTTTCAAGGTCCGTCTCCTGCCATGACCTTTCGAGGTCAGGCCGCATCTCGCAACCGTGATGAATAGGTCTATTAGGGGATAGCGGTTGTGACATCTCAGCGCGCACTATGAGGAGTAATCATTCTGTCACAACGTGACAGACGCCGCGTCAAAAGCGCTCACGGGACGATAGGGTGAGGCGCGATGGGACGCGGCGTGTACAACACATATGGCGCATGCTACCCCATGCGCATGGACCGGAGAGGACGACGAGGTGGGCGTAGCCGTCGCGTGTAGGACGTCTCTGTGGCGTGGTATCGCCTTTATTCTGCTGTTCAACGGTCTGCTCGCGGCGTGGCTGCTACTCAAGCCCGCCCCCCACGCTACTGTGGTGGTAGTCGACAACATCGCGCGGTTCCTCGGCCCGCTGTTGCTGGTCCCGCTGTGCGTCGGACGTGTCTCGGTGCGCACATCGCGGCGGTCGCGACAGTACGCCCCCGCGATCATCGGCGCCGGCGTACTCGTTCATTCTCTCGGCCGGATCTTGTATACATACGACGAACAGATCCGGCATGGCGCGACGGCCCCCTTCCCATCGTGGGCCGACGCCGCCTTTCTCGCATACTACCCCATCATGCTGATTGGTCTCCTGCTGCTGCCCGCGCGACCCCTCTCGCTGGCGGCGCGGCTGCGTGTCGTGCTAGATGGCCTGACCATCATGACCGCGGTGGCGACGTTTAGCTGGTTCTTTGTCCTTGGCCCGACCGTATTACAGGGCGGCGCGTTGCCCGCGCGCATCGTCGGCGTCGCCTACCCGTGTGGCGACCTCGTCCTGGTATGCTGCCTGCTGCTGTTGTGGACGCGCGCCAACGATGCGCGGATGCGATCCATCGCGCGTCTTTTCGCCGCGGGTCTGATCATCAACGTCGTGACGGATAGCGTCTACGATATCCAGCAGCTGACAGCCGTCTATCACGTAGGCGGCCTGCTCGATGTGGGTTGGCCGCTGGCCTACATGCTGATCGCGCTAGCCACATATGGGACACGACGATCCCTTGTGTCAATGGACGTACCGATAGGCGCGAAACCGGCGCGCGAGGAGCAGGAGCAGGCCCTCGAAGCGCCAAGACTCTGGCGCGTTCTCTTGCCCTACCTGTTAGTCCCGCCTGTGGGGGCGCTAGCGGGGTACACCTGGCTGAACTGGGGACCGGATGACGGCGATAAGTTGGAGCCGGGTGTGTTCGCCGGCGCCGCCATTCTCGTTGGTCTCATATTGTCACGGCAGGTGCTGGATTTGCTGGAAAACAGGCGGCTCCATCGTGTGCTGCGCGCCAGAGAAGAGCGCTTTCGTGCCCTATCGGAACACGCCTCCGATCTCGTCACCATCTTTTCCGCTGATGGCGCCATCCACTATGCAAGCCCGTCGCACCAGACCATTCTTGGCTATGCGCCGGAACAACTGCTCGGCACGCAATTGTTCGCGTTCATGCATCCCGGTGACCTGGCGCGCGTGCGGGAAAGATTCGCGCTGCGCGTGCAAGAGGGGGGGCAAGGGAAAGGAGTCGAACTGCGTATGCGCCACGCCGACGGGACGTGGCGAACCATCGAGGCGGCGGCGAATAATCGTTTGAACGATCCCGCCGTGGGCGGCGTCATCGTCACCAGCCGCGATGTCACCGAACGCAAGCGCGCGGAAGACGCCCTGCGCGCCAGCAAAGAGAACCTTGAGTTGCTCGCCGCGGCGATCAACAACATCACGACAGGCGTGCTCATCACCGATCCACACCAGGCCGACAGCCCTATTGTCTTCACCAATCCCGCGTTCAGCGCCATGACAGGGTACGCGGTGGACGACATCATAGGGCGCAACTGTCGCTTTCTACAAGGCCCCGACACCGATCCAGTCATGGTCCGAAAGATGCGGACGGCCCTCGACGCGCGGCGCCCCTTCAGGGGTGTCGTGCTGAACTACCGCAAGGACGGCGCGCCCTTTTGGAATGAGCTGACCGTCAATCCGGTCTTCGGTGACGACGGGCAGGTGATGCACTTCGTCGGCCTCCTATCCGACGTGAGTGAACGTATGCGCATGGAGGAGCAGCTGCAGCGTCAGGCGTCGCACGATGCTCTGACCGCCCTGCCCAACCGCCTCCTGTTGCACGACCGCATGGCGCAGGCGTTGGCGGCGGCGGAACGCGGCCAGCATCCCCTGGCGCTGCTCCTGCTCGACCTGGACCGCTTCAAAGAGGTCAACGACACCTTCGGGCACCACTACGGTGACCTCTTGTTACAGCACGCCGGCGCCCGGCTGCGGGCCACGCTACGCCAATCGGATACGGTCGCGCGGCTTGGCGGTGACGAGTTCGCGGTGCTCATGCTAGACGGCGACCGCGACGGCGCGCTACGGCTGGCGGCCACGATCCATGACGCGCTCGACGCGCCGTTCGTCGTCGACGGGCAATCCCTCCAGGTCGGAGCCAGTCTAGGGATCGCGCTGTACCCTGAACACGGCGGCGACGCGCAAGCGCTGCTGCGGCGCGCGGATGTCGCCATGTACGTGGCTAAACGGGAGCATCGCGGCTACGCGCTGTACGAGGAGGCGCAGGACGAGCATAACGCCAGCCGCCTCGCCCTTGCCGGCGCGCTGCGGCATGCGATCGAACACGACGCGTTGCTGCTCCACTATCAGCCTAAAGTGGAGCTTGGGAGCGGTCGTGTGTCGGGCGTCGAGGCGCTGGTGCGTTGGCAGCATCCTGAGCGCGGTCTTATCCCACCCGACGTCTTCGTCCCACTCGCCGAACAAACAGGCCTGATCGCGCCGCTGACACTCTGGGTCCTCGACGCGGCATTGCGACAGTGCCGGGCCTGGCGGAGCCGGGGTGTCACGATCGAGGTGTCCGTCAACCTCTCCATGTGGGACCTGCGCGACGCGAGCCTCGTCGACGCCGTGAGCGGGATGCTGGCGGCCTACGGAGTCGCGCCCCCCTTGTTGTGCCTCGAACTCACCGAGAGCAGCATTATGGCCGACGCGGAGCGCGCGCTCGACGTGCTGACGCGCCTCTCCGCGCTTGGCGCGCGTATCTCCATCGACGATTTCGGAACGGGCTATTCGTCGCTGGCCTATCTCAAGCGGTTGCCCGTCGATGAGTTGAAGATCGATCGTTCGTTCGTACAGCACCTAGCAACGGACGAGAATGATACCGCCATCGTCTGCTCAACGATTGGGTTGGGTCACAGCTTGGGGCTGCGTGTCGTGGCCGAGGGGGTCGAGGATGAGCGCGCGTGGAACCTGCTCGCGGGGATGGGCTGTGACGTCGCACAGGGATACTACCTGAGCCGCCCACTCCCCGCGTCAGAGCTTGACGCGTGGTTGAGCGCGTCGCTCTGGTCGGTGGCGTAGCTAGCCGTTTGTCGGAGAGAAGCGGGCTCTCCGTCTCGTGGGTGCTGATAGACTGAGCAGTATATGAGTAGAACATTCAAAACCGTGGACTATGAGGCGGCGCTTGATCTGACGGTACGCTTGGGCGACTGCCTGCCGTCGGACCAGATGGCCCGCTTCGTGGTGGACAGCGTGGCCCTGCTTGATCTCTCGGCCCTCTACGCCCGCTACGGGTCCCGTGGCGGGGAACCCTACGCCCCCGAGGTGCTGCTCGCGCTGATCCTCTATGGCTATGCGACGGGGGTTTTTAGTTCGCGCAAGATCGAGCGCGCGGCGTATGAGTCGGTGCCATTCCGCTTTATCGCGGGCAACCGGCACCTTCCTGCGCGACCTCAAGGGGTTGTTCGTGCAAGTGCTCCTGCGGCGCAGGAGGCAGGCGTGCTCACGCTGGGCACGATCAGCCTGGATGGGACCAAGATCCACGCCGACGCCTCCAAGAGCAAGGCGGTGAGCTACAAGCGCCTCGTGGAGCTCGAAGTCCAGTTGCGCGCCGAGGTGGAGGAGTTGTGCGCGCTGGCGGAGCGGACGGACGAGCGCGAGCGGCCCGACGGGTTGGTCGTGCGCGACGAGATCGCGCGGCGGGAGGAGCGCTTGGCGCAATTGGCGGCGGCCAAGGCGGTCATCGAGGAGCGCGCCCGCGAATGGGAGGCCCTGGAGCGGGCGGCGTACGAGGAGAAAGTGGCGCAACGGATGGAGCAGGCGACGGGGCACCGCCCGCGTGGACGCACCGTTTCCGCCCGTGCCGGGTCCGCGGGCCAAGGACCAGTACAACTTTACCGATCCAGACTCGCGCATCATGAAGAATCCGACCGACCAGGGCTTCGATCAAGACTATAACGCCCAGGTCGCGGTGGATCAACAGAGCCTGCTGATCGTGGGCACGTCGCTCTCGAACCACCCCACTGACACGCACGAAGCCGAACCCACGCTCGCGGCCATCTCGCCGGAGGTGGGCACGCCGGACGCGGCGGCGCTGGACCACGGCTACTGGGGGCCGGCCATGCTCGCGGCGTGCGCCGGCCGGGGCATCAAGCCCTACATTACGACCGGCCGTGAGCCCCATCACCAAAGCTGGCAGGAGCGTTTCGCGCCGGAACCCGACCCGCCGCCGGAGGACGCTAGCACCCAGGTCAAGATGGCCTACAAGCTCAAAACGGCGGTGGGTCACGCGATCTACCGTGCCCACAAGTGTACAGTCGAGCCCGTGCTCGGCATCATCACGGAGGTCCTCGGCTTCCGCCAATTCTCGCTGCGCGGCGCGGACGCCGTCGCCGGCGAGTGGTGTTTGGTGTGTCTGGCCTTCAATCTCAAGCGCTTCCATACCTTGTCCCCGGTCTATTAAGGAGGAGTGATGGTTCGCGCCCACCCCGCGTGGCGCTTATCCGCCACCGTCCTAGTAGTCCGTCAAGCCCGGTTTAAACAGTTGGGCCGGTCGTACCCCCTGGGACCGCCGGCATCCTGCCGGCAAACGCTTGCCGGCAGGATGCCGGTGGTCCCAGGAGCAACTGCTCAGAGTTCGCTTGACGGACTACTAGCTGCGACCATGCGTCGCTCATGTGCGGCCGCAGCCAGGACGCCCCAATCGGGCAGCGACACCCCAGTCATGCAAACCATCGTTCCCTTCTCTCCGACAGACTGCTAGCGCCTACAGCTACGTCGGCGAGGCCAGATTCGGTAACGCATCCCTACCTCCCTCGCCCCCATTTCTTCTCAATCCCGATGCCCCCCAACCAGGGCATCCCAACTAGGGGGTTAGAATATCTCCCTGCGTCGCGTATTGTAGGCCATGTAGATTCTTCGTTCCAACCATACGCAGTGCCATAACGGTAGAAGGAAACAGACCTTTTCATGCAAATCACAGCGATACGTACAGCCCTACGCGTGGTCCTTGGCCTATCCTTGTCCCTTCTTGTCTCCGGCATCATGGGGGAAACGCGACACGTTGCCGGAGCGAGTGCCAATGCCAACGTCGCGATCGACGCGGGTGCCCCCCGCGGAACGATCTCCCCCACTGCTTTCGGCATGAACACGGCCGTCTGGGACGGCCACCTACTCGACGGATCAATGCCGTCGGTGCTGCGGCAGGCCGGCGTTACCGTCCTTCGCTTCCCCGGTGGATCGAGCGCCGACAACTACCACTGGCAGACCAATTCCTTCTGCAATGGCGGTTACGCCAACCCCAATGACACGTTCGACGCCTTCATGGGTGTCGCGCGGGCGACGGGCGCGCAGCCGCTCATCACCGTCAATTACGGTAGCAACGCCGCATGCAACGGTGGCGGCGACCCTGCGGAGGCGGCGGCATGGGTGCGCTACGCCAATGTGACCAAAGGCTACGGCGTCAAATACTGGGAGATCGGCAACGAGGTCTACGGCAACGGTACCTATCCCGGAGGGTGGGAAACTGACTTGCACCCACAAAAAGGCCCCGCCGCCTACGCCAGCAACGCGGCAGCCTTTGTCGACGCCATGAAAGCCGCCGATCCGTCCGTCAAGGTGGGGATCGCCGTCACCACCCCCGGCTACTGGCCCGACGGCCAGATGCCCGCATGGAACAGCAACACCCTGGCGGCGGTGTGCGCCAAGATCGACTTCGTTGACGTGCACTGGTACCCCATCGACAACGCGGGCGCGGACGCCGACCTGCTCGCCAGCACGGGCCAGATTTCCGCCATGATGACCACGCTGCGCGCCGAGATCAACGCCGCCTGCGGCACCCATGCTGCGGACGTCCAAATCCTCCTCGGTGAGATGAACACCAACAGCACCGGCAAGCAGCGCGTCGGCCTCGTCGACGCCCTGTTCCTCGCTGATGGTTTTATGACCTGGCTGGAGGATGGCGCCGCCAACACAAGCTGGTGGGATCTCCACAACGGCATCGACTTGAGCGGCAACAACAGCCCGTCCCTGTATGGGACAGCTACCTACGGCGACCTCGGCGTCCTCTCTAGTGGCGACTCGGCGGGCGGGGTGAGCGAGCCTCCGGCCAATACGCCGTTCCCGCCGTACTACGGACTCCAAATGTTGACCAAACTCGGCACGCCCGGAGACACGATGGTCACGGCGGCGTCGGACCAGGCGCTCGTGACTGCCCACGCCGTCCGGCAGGCCAACGGTAATCTCGCCCTGATGCTGGTCAACAAGTCCCCCGATACGACCTATAACGTCAACATAGCGATCTCTGGCTACTCTCCCGCCTCCGCCGCCACGATCTACTCGTACGGCACGCAGGGTGGGACAATCTCCACGAGATCCGTCTCGGGCGTCGGCAATGTCTTCGCGCAGAGCATCCCGCCGTATTCGCTCACGACGGTCGTCATGGTGCCCTCACCGATGTCTCCCCCCGTGATACCGTCTCCGACCGCACCGATCCTTACGCCGCCCGCGCCTGCGGGACCCGGGACCGCCACAAGCGTCCCCACCGCCACGGCCACAAGCGTCCCCACCGCCACCCCGCCAGGCATCCCTGATACAGCGACCCCCACCTCGGTGGGGTCCCCGATCGTGTCGATTGGCACGTCCTCCACCGCTTCGGCAAACGTCACGCCCGGTGAAACCGAGACCCTGGCGGCGACGGTGACCACGGCTACCCCCCTCACAGGGGTCATCGTCGACTTCTACGTCTACGACGCCTCTGGACATCTGGTGACGCAAGTATGGCAAAGTCCCGTTGCCCTCGCGGCCAACACACCCCAGACCGTTAGGGCGACATGGAGCGTGCCTGTGTCCATGGCGTCGGGGGTATACACGCTCAAGGTCGGCGTCTTCGGGAAGGGGTGGTCACCGTTGTACGCCTGGAATAATGCAGCAGCCACGCTCACGATTGGCATGACCACGTCCGCGCCGCCCTTCAACAATAATGGCATTAGCAGCGACCGCACCCCCGCTGTGGCCAGGTTCGACCCCTACGATGGCAGCTATTCCACCCGAGCATTACAGTCCTCGGGCCTGACACCCGGCCGCCGGATTGTCGTGCATGGCGCGACCTTCGCGTGGCCGAACGTCGCGCCGGGTGCGCCCGACAACATCGTCGCGCATGGGCAGACAATCCGCGTCGCCGCTCCTGCCTCTGCGGCGACCCTGGCGTTCCTCGGGGCGGCGTCGAACGGTCCATCGACGGGGACGGGGACGGTCACCTACGCCGACGGCTCGATACAGAGCTTCGCGCTCGGCTTCTCTGACTGGACTCTCAACGACGGGGCGCTGACGCCGAGCTACGGTAACAGTATTGCAGCAACACTGCCGTATCGCAACCACGGGACGAGCCGGGAGCAGGTGAAAACATACGTATTCTACGCCGCCGTCTCCTTACAGGCGGGCAAGACTGTAGCCTCCGTCACACTCCCCGACACCGTGACGCAAGGCCAACTCCACGTCTTTGCTCTATCACTGTCAAACACCGTGCAATCGTAAATAGGTAGGTCCAGCTATTAGGACGCTCCGATGCGCGCTGATGTCAAGATCAACTCGCCCTGCCACTGGAACAACGTGCGCTGTACGGGCTGCACGCGAAAGGTCGTGCCCTGGGGGCCGGGGCACGCCGGCCCTTGATCCCGGCACACAAACCAGATACGCGCGCGCTGGGCGACGAGTTGGCGATACACCCCTTGCTCCGCCGACCCACCTCCCCCTGACAGCCACGCCGCCGCCCGTGCCTCCACCCCTTGTCGCGTGAACACTTGGTCAAGGAAGGCCGCGGGGGTGGTGGGCAGGGGGCGTAGGGGCGAGAGGATCAGGGGGGGGCAGGGCCGCGTCATGGTGTAATAGGCCAGGGGCGCCAGGGCATAGTCGGGCTCGGCGTAGACAACATCGCCGGGCCGGGCATTGGCGCACAGCGCGGCAGCCAATCCCCGCCAGGGTTCCTTCGCCGGCGTCGGTGCTAGCGCGCCCAGACCCGCGATCAGGATGAGGGCGGCGAGGCCAGCGGGGCGTGGGAGACGGGCGAGCCCGCGCGCCACGAGCATGGCCATGCCGCCTGCGGCGAACAGGACGGCGCGCGGGGCCCACAGGTGCAGGTGCGTGGAGAGGGCGAAAAGGAGGACCGCCGGAACTATGAAGAGCAGCGCCTCCCGCCAGCCCACGCGCAGGGACGCGACCGCGACCGCGAGCAAGAGGCCCGCGACGATTTGGTGTAAGAGATCCGGTTGCACTTGGCCTAGGCCCGTGCCTAGGCCGGTGAGCGCGCGCAGGAACGTCCACGCGTCCCCGCCGGTCGCGTACGGGATCCAGTTTGTCTGCCCTCGCCCCATCTGCGCGAGCGTCGTCGGGACCCAGGGTAGCCACAGCGCGAGGGCGCCCACGAAGGGCCACAGGAGTCGGATAGACCAGGTCATCCGCGTCGAAGAGAGGCGGCGCGGGCCCGTTGTGACGACGACGTAGCCGACCTGCGCCGCCGCGAATAGCACGGTCGTGCTCTGTGTGTAGAGCAGGAGCGCGTTCGCCAGCGCGAGCAGGATTCCCCACAGGGGCCGCACGGAACCCACCCAATGCAGCAGCAGCCACGCTGCGGCAAGGGCCAGGGTCGCCATCAAGGCATAGCCACGCGTTTCCTGGCTATACCAGATGTGGAAGGGATTGGCGAGGAGGAGTAGCGCGGCGAGCGCCGCGACCCAACGACCGGCCAGCGTCCGACCCACGGCATAAAGGAGGGGTGGGGCTAGCGCTCCTGCCACAGCAGAGAGGAACCGCACGTCCGTCGCCGATCGCCCGAAGGCCGCCATCCATCCGTGGAGCGCGATGTAATACAGGGGGGGCTGCGTGTCGCTCTGCGCCAACCGGGCGAGGATCGTGTGGACGGGGAGAGAGGAGGACCAGACTTGCGTCGCCTCGTCGAGCCACAGAGACTGACGTCCCAGGTCATGGATGCGCACGAGGAGAGCGAGCACGAATAGGACCAGCATAAAGATGCCATCCACCACGCCCGTCCCCCGCCGCATCTCCCGCCTTGGGGCCTGAAGAACGGAGAGGAAGGGACCAACAACAGGCCTCTGTTCACGAGCCGCGACGCGCGACGCGTCGCCGCCTATGTAGCCGTACATGTGCTATTCCTTCGGATGTGCGTTGCTTACCGATAAACCAATACGATATGGGCGCTGCGCCGCGTCACCGTGTGCCCCGCGTAGGCGACGACGGCGAGGCTGCCGGACGCCGGCTGCGTGGGGACATAGGCGTACCGCAGGGGCAGCCGCGCCCGCCCGAAACGGTCGGCCCGCGCCTGCGTCGTGTAGCGGTAGATCTGTGCGATACGCCGGCCATCGACACCGCGCTCGACCAATCTGACCCGCAGGGTAACGGCGATCAACGCGCCCGGTGTCGTCGTTAGCCGCAGCGTTTCCAGATGGCTGAAGCGCAGGGTGGCGTCAGATGGCCATGCCACCCGCAAGACCGCCCGCCGGACATCCGCGACCGGGGGACGGCCTCCGCGTCGGAGATGTGCGCGATAGGACGGGGTGTGGCTTTGTCGACGGCCCACGCGCCGGACGACCGACCACTGTGGTAGGCGACGGGCAGGGCGGCGCCGAACCACTCGTAGAACGCCGCGCGACGGGCGCCGCTGAACACCGCGCGCCGAGTGTCGCTGAACGCTGTGCGCTGGGTGGGCGCCCGCGCGCGCCACCCGTCCGTGGTGGGCGTGGGAGCTTGCCGTGCCCGCACGGACACGCGTCACTCTCCGGCGTGTGCGTCCCTGTGTCCCCACTGATACCCGCGCTGCATGGAGCGCCGACGCCGTGCGACGGACGTCCGGTCGCGCACGCGCCGTAGTGAGAATAGAGTGAGCCGCGCGGATCCTTGATGGGGCCGTATGTCGCACGGGGGCCACAATGGCGACCCGCACTCGTGGGTGCGGCCTGGGCACCGAAGCGACGGCTGGTACAATGGCGGCGCGCGCGATGGGCCGCGCGTGCGGCGTGGGCGTCGGGGACGGGGTCGGCTGTACGGGGAGAACGCCATGCGGCGGTACGGTCGGTCGCGACGGCGTGGCCGATGCGGCTAAATGCTTCCAACGAGTCACTGCGGGATAGGCGCCAGCTACCACGCGTGATCTATCCCGTGGTTTCAACATGGAAGCATTTAGCGGACCCGCCGCACCCGCCCCCCTCGCCAGGATCGGCCACCGCAGCGCCCCCACAGTACCGTGCACGGCGGCCGGCGACGGGAAGGTGGGGTTCCTCGTCGGGAATACGCCCGGCGCGGCCCCGCCGGGAGCCGCCGGCGCCGCGGTCGGCCTCGGCGCATGGGAAGAACGTGGTCGAAGCAGGACGACACCCGCGAAGATGGCAAGGATAAGGGCGAGTAACGGCACCCCGATGGCCGCCCACCACCCAGGTGATCCCAACCAGACAGGTCGCGCCTCGGCGACGAAACGGGCGTGTCGCACGAGCAGAGGATCGTCCACGCTTTCGTGCCCCGCCCGGACGCCACGCACCTCGATCTCATGCGCGCCCAACCGCACTGCGGGCCGCCGCCCCCCCGGATGCCGGGCCGCCACATGGACTAGCGCGGAGGCTGTTCCACCCCCTGGCACGACGATCGGTCCCGTTGGCTCCATGCGGATGCGCGCCTCATCATCGGAGCGCGCCAGCAGCGCCACGCTCTCGGACTGCTCCGTGTCGTTGCGCAGCGTCACATGGAGCGTGCCCCGAAGCCCTGCGACCTCCGCCGGCTGTAGGTCCATGCGCACGCCGCCCACGTCGACGATCACCTCAATGTCCCGTGACGTCCGCCGCGTCGGTGTATCCTCCGAGACGACCTGCACGACGATCGGATACCGCCCCACCGTCGTGGGCGCGTCCGGCGGATGCACCACGAGGCGCACGGATGTGGATGCGCCCGGACTCAGCAAGACGCTCGGGCGGTCGAGGCTGTACCAGTCCGCGCGCAGACCGCGCACCGCGATGAGGTAGTGCTCCGCGACACTGCTCCTGTTCTCCAACGCGAGCAGGAAAACGAGCCGACCACCCGGCGCGAGGTGCGTCGTCTCCGGTCGCACGGCGAGGCGGATCGATTCCGGTATGGTCATGACGCCCCCCGCTTCCCGTCCCCTAATACCCGCTCTTGTTGCGCCCGACCGCGCGGGCGATCTGCGCCGGCGTGGGGAGCGGGCGCGCCACGCCGCCGCCTGGAAGCCCCACGCCCGTGAGGAAAGGCCGCAAGGCCGCAGCGACGTCGCTGACGCAGGCGAACGAGGAGACCTCGACCGTCACGTTGTTCGCCGGCTCGTCCCCCGCGATCACACGATAGAGCGCCCTATGTTCGCTCTCGACCCCCACGATGCGCATGGCAAGGAGCGCCAGGTCGTCCCGCCCGAGCACGTCGAAGCGCGCGGCCGCCGCGAGGTACGCGCCGATGAACGCTGTTTCGAGGTGGTCGAGCACCCAGAGGAACGTGCCGGGGTGCGTCGTATAGCCTA
>JAABUL010003645.1_pt1 | contig 22391 bp, 26 predicted proteins | sample 5559151 | NCBI WGS metagenome assembly JAABUL01 (sample SAMN10711876, study PRJNA513368) | rock metagenome | isolation source: Antarctica rocks | place: Antarctica: Victoria Land, Pudding Butte sud | reverse complement strand
GGCCTCGATTCACAGTCGCAAGTACTCAAGCAATCTATGGCCCAGCAAATCCGTTTAAACGTCAGCCAGAACTGGGCGACGACTTTTGGTGAGTTGCGCCAATATTAGATGATTTAGGCATCAGGCTCGCTGTCAAATAAAGTGGCAGCGATTGGGGGAATATTCCCGAACCTTGAAACAATTCGAGAGGGTTCGATGCGATGGGTTTGAAACTTCCTGATAAAGTCTAGTAGAGGATGTCGAGAGCGGCTTCAATATCTTCCCAGGCGCATGAAAGCCTCCTGTTGGAAGCTTTGTTGTGCGGTGCTGTCAACAAACATCTTCCTTTTGGCTGCGGCTTTTTCCGATGGCAAGCCTGGCATCTCTGCACATTGTTCTGACTTTTGCGTTGCAGGGACTTTGACCGTGGCTTCACAAAGATTTTGCTGGGAGTGGCGCCCCGATTCCTGGCTTCGAAGGCCTGGAAAGCACGTCAAAACATCGTCAATGCCATCAAGGCATACTACATCCGCGGCGACGACAAAGACGGTCTCGGTGTCCTGACAGTAAGACGCGACGTGGGGAAGAAGTACGGCGCTTCGATCGATGAAATATCACGCTTCGAAATGGGCGATGCCATCGGCGTGCTGATAAACGCTACCCCGACTCTGTTCTGGACAATACTCCAAATCTACTCAGACTCTACACTGCTAGCCGAGATCCGAGCCGAGATCGCAGCTTTCATCACGACCGAGTCTCCTGCAGAAGGCCCACGCAAGCATATTCTCGACATCAACACTCTCCAAGACGCCTGTCCACTCTTAGTCTCCACCTACCGCGAAGTGCTCCGGCACCGCACCCAAGCGCCGACGTCGCGTTGGGTGACTCAAGACACCATCCTCGCCGACAGGTATCTGCTCAAGAAAGATTCCATCCTCCTCATTCCCGGTGCACTAATCCACGCAGACCCAGTCTGGGGTCCCGACGCCAAAGAATTCAACCCCCGCCGCTTCATGGGCAAGCCCGATATCAAAGCCGGAGCGAACCGGACGTGGGGCGGAGGGCAGACACTGTGTCCAGGCCGATTCTTCGCAACGATGGAGATTACATGTTCCGTCGCCATGATGGTCGCCAGATTTGATCTGCAGCCTGTAGGAAATGGAGGGAGATGGGTTATCCCACAGCAGGATGGGAACAGCGTTGCGAGCTCTATACATCCGCCTAAAACGGACATTAAGGTCACGGTCACGGAAAGGAAGGAATACGCTGGTGATTGCTGGGCGTATAAGTTCGCCGAAGAGACATACTAAGGTCGCAAAGAGTTGGGGAGCTGTGATTCACTGCATTTGAGTTAAAAGCAATGCAGCGCCTCACCAACCCACAGAATCCAAACTGTTCTATAACTTAAAATAAAATGTTCATACCAATTTACAGCAACATCCATAACAACAACTTTACCGTGTGTATCTCAACGCCTCAAACCCCCGGGTCTCCCCGTTAATGCGACTCAGTTCCGCGAATCAAGGCAAATACCTCACCATCACCATCCGCATCGCCATCCATACCCTGAGCGACGGATGGCGAGATGTGTTTTGGAGCCTGGATGTGTGTGTTTAGGTCTGTGTATCTTCCCATCATCAAGGTTTTTATGGAGTAGTGTTGGTATATTATGACGAAAGGCCGTGAGGATCTGTTGGGGTGTAGATGTATGTGGGTGGGATTGTAAGCTGTGGCATGTTTGGGGGCAATCATGGTGAATGGGGATTGGGGTGGGGATTGGGATGGGTTTTTGTTGGGAGAGAGGTGGCTATGATGGGTCGGTGGGGATGGTGATGGTATGATGTTTCGTTGGGATTTGGCTTTGTTCTTCTGATTTGAGGGAGGGGCTTGTATTGCGTTTTTCTTTGGTGAGTTATTAGGCAACAAATGTCAATCTCTAAATGGCGACTCCCATCTGTAGCAATAGTTTAGCTAGTAATCCACATCTTCCTATATCACAAGTAAAAAAAGCATTAATTCGAATTACTCTTTGCAAGCACTCCTTCATCGGCTACATTTCACGCATGACATAGTTCAAAACAAAGGAGCTTTTTCAGACGTGAAGATTTGGTGATTGGAAATGGAGTAGAGTGTGAAATACTTGTGTACTAAGAACAAAAGCCATGGCATATGCGATGCAATGCTGGCATCTACCATCAATCTATCCCTTGGGTCCAGTCTCATGATTTTGTAAATGGACTTTCGATTTGGATCCGAAAGCTCTTGGTCACTGAATATCAAGAAGGAGTTCCGTAACTTATTGTCAAGATATGGAGTGATGACTGTACCTATAATCACATGACTTTCCTCATCAGCGATCTTCATAAGCTCCGTTTGATCGGGCCGAAGATACTGACTTGTTTGACAAGCACCATTACAGGCAAATCTCCACTATCAAGATCGACGTCAGTAGGTGGGAAGATGTGCCAATCCTTGCCCCAGATGAGACTGATGATCTAGTTGGCGTCAGTGACGCATGGCGCTCTGTCTTGGAGAATTAGCAACTGAAGTGGCTCCAGGAGACCAAATATCCATTGAGATCTTCCAGCGTAAACCGAGCATTGCTCCCAGGCTTCTGAAAATCGTAGCGCCGATGATGTGGCATCCTGCTGATGGATCCGCATTGGGCTTAGGAATATACACAGTCGGCCAGCAGAAGCTCGCTGGACCAGGCTGGGCCGTCATTGTAATTTAGGATAATATTGTCAGGCTTGATGTCTGTAGATTGATTATCACGGAGGGTTGCAGCAGTCCGTTCTAGAAATAACTACCAGTGTGCATGGAACCCTGTCTGTTGAGCGCTTCAAGCACTTGCCGCGCAACAAATTGGATCTCAGACTCTTCCAAAGTGTTGGAGTTAGAGGCGTCCAACAGATTGTCGTCTAGGTGCTTGAGTATCAAAGTCGATGGCCTGTCAGGAATCAATCATGTGGCGGATAGAGGCATGTCCATGGGCAGGTTCTAGGACGTGACCCTCTTTTCGCAGACTGGCCTTTGGAGCCGGTTTCACCACAACTTTTGTAGGCTCCGCATCACTACTTCAGCGTTGGTCACGCCCAAGCGTAAATAGGCAAAGCAGTCTTCCTAAAATAGCGGTCTAGACATTCCGATGAAGCTGTCCGGCGAATTTATGTGCCAAGCTTGCCTTGCAACCGTTGGTCTCCTTCGATCTTCAGATTAGCCATCGCAGCTAGCAATCTCGGGTTTGATCTCATCTGAGAGGAGATGTTGAAGAGAGTATAGTCATGGTGGCGAGCGGAACATTCGAGAGTCAAAGCAGACGGATGCGTGCGGCAGATTTATGTGATGAGTTTAAGGTTTTGTACTCCGAATAATGATTATTGCAATATGAAAATATGGAGACTATTACTCATGGAACTCCCCTCACCAAAATATGAGGCGTGGTAAGAGCACCCATAACCAAGCTGCTGCATCAAGGCAACCACAATGTGTGGACTAACTTGGCTGACATGATTGCATCAAATGTAAACTTTAGCCACGTAATGTTAGGCCAATGTTTGCTTTCAACAGACCTCCAGGCAAGAAGACCATCAGTGGTGTTGTGCGGTTTTGAGAGCAGTCAAACTTATACCCTGTAAGACTTTGGGACCCTGCTTCGCCCTACCCATGATCCACGAAGTTTGCAGCTTCGATGCTCCAATGCTGGTGTACAATGGCAATTCCCCTACCAAGGAGCCTGTTCGTTGGCAACACCCCCAACCGAGCCGTCCAAAACATTGGCAATCTTCCGCGCTGTCCTTATTGCTAGTGACTGTAGCCCCAATATAACGCAAAGTGCAGAAAGAATTCTCCGGGGAGGTAGGATCCGTAGGGTCCTTGGAGCGGCATAGATAATCCTTGACGGACACTGTTAGCATCGAAAGGCCTTGGGGTACCGAATCATGCACCATTAGTAGGAATGCGGATAGCGGCACATTTCTCGAGGAGGGAACCGTAGTTCCAGCCCTCAGCATCTCCCTAGTCGGTAGCCAATTGTTCAACCAACCTCAACGCTGCCTTCAGGAACACCCTGGCGACTTGTCAACCGTCTCGCGAAGAATCGCATGATCGGCAGCATCTCGTCCCGATCTCGAGGCATGCCATCCCCTGCTCTGTTCCATTTATGGTACTCCACATTCTGAAAGCAGCTCTTCAGCTTATCCAAGCTTGTACGGGTGACTAGAGTATCTGATTGGCCGCCAAGCACCAAGACTGGGGTCTTGACCTCTTTGATAGAGGTACTAGACACTGGCAGAGAGCCACCGATGGAGACGATGCCTCCTAATTCCTGTTCAGCCATGGATACTACAGTAGCCAGCGCCGCCATTGCACCTTGGCCAAAGCCGAAGAGCATGATCTCCCTGTATTTGTATCCGCATTTGTTGACCAGAACTTCTTCAATGATGTCCTGCTTTAAGACCTTGACTGCCTTCGTAAACCCAGTATCGAAATTCATCTGGCCCGAAGCCGAATCAAATTGTATGTCATCGCCCCAGTGAAAGCCACCTAGGTCGAAGGGGAGAGGGGTCGGAGCTTGGAGGGAGATGCACGTTGTCTCGGGCAGGGAGAGCTGTTTGCCAAGGTTTGTGAAAGAGTTCAAAGTGTCTCCCAGACCGTGAAGGGGAAGGAGCACGTTGGTGGGTTGGGGTGATGAGGCCGGTGGAGGGGTGATAGTGAGCTGGAGAGACGAAGGGAAATCGGCAATGGTAGGGGGGCCAGTGGGCATGCTGACATGCGTTAGTACGCCATCCTCGATTGCATTGATGTTTGACGTTGACGCAGCGTGTGTATCGCTAGCATAATCAAAGGTCGAATCTATTTTGCTGGATGATACCGCGGCGTTACAGACCTAATTATAGATCCAGGAACAAGATCTGGCGTCCAAGTCTAGATTTCGCCAAGATGTTGGCGCAGGTGGCATGTCTGGACTTGGACCGCTAATGTCCAATCGGTCATTGCACATTGCCATGTATTCTACCGCTCAAGAATCCCATGCTTGCTAGTGCGAGGCTGTCACTTGAGCAAGTGTGAAGCAAGTGGATCCCAATGGTGTTTCGCAGATGCAATCCCATTCCCCGATGTCTATGTTTTGCCCAGCTCAACGTCACTTTGCAGGTTATGTAGCGCTTTGATGTTGCATGGCGACAAGAGCAGGGCAATGAATGTCTTCCTCCACTGTTTATTTTTGACTGTTTCAGTTCAGCGGCCGTGGTTGGGTGGCGTTGGCGTTGACATTGGTGCGGGGCAGTTGGTGGGGGTGTGAATGAAGGAACGAACGCACTATATATTACCTAACCTCTCTCATTCAACTCCTCTCTTCCCCTTCTTCTCTACCACCCATCTTCACCTTCAACCACATATCAACAGACCCCATACTTTATAACTAACCTATTCCTCTATAAACATCAACAATCATGTTCGGCTGGGGTACGTCTACCCTCCCTTTGCCAACTCTTGACCCCTCCCCAGCTGTACTACCTTGGTTTTTACTCCTGCTGACGATTCTCCCTTAACAGATGACGCTCAGAACGACCATCAGGAGGTCTACGACAACGATGGAGGCTACAACGAGCCAAAGAATGAAGGCAAATTGTCCCATGAGCTCATTGCGGGCGCCGCCTCCTTCGAAGGCATGAAGCTCTTCGAAGACAACCAACGCAAACAGGGTACGCGTCATGACAGATGGGCACCATTAGCCAATCAGCTCACAGAAATTCAGGCAAGCCTGTCTCCCACGCATTCGCCAAAGAGCTTCTTGCTGGCTTCGCTGGCGGTGAAGTCGACAAGCTCGCCGAGACTCACGGTGAGTGAGAATGATCGGCCATCGACATCTAATGTTCTGACACACGGCAGGCATGAACGAATACGACAAGATGCGTGCCCATCATCAAGCCAAGGAGCGCGCCGAGAACCTGTACGACCAGCATTATGGCGGCAATGATCAATACGATCCCAACCAACAAGAACCTCCTAAGCATTATGGATACCGCGGTGAGGGACGCTACGGAGGCAACGAAGGCGGATACGGAGGCAATCGGGGTGGAGGAGACTCGGGCTATTGAGCTATTCCGGCATTGACAGCTGGAGTCCTCACAGATCATACCCAACAGCGATGACTGTTTGACCTCAAATACATGGCGATGCTTGATAGATTAGCATGCAAAAGCAATGAAGTATGACACACATATGGTCTCGACAACGGCTCGTCATGGAATTGTGGATTACTTAACGCTGGGATCGCCATCATAATCGTTATATGCTGGAACAAGTCCAGTCATTTATTACAATACCGGCTCAGCAGTACATGAAATGGATATCATATCGAGCAGGATTACTTCTTATCCGAGACCTTCTTGTGCGCTGATGCTGTTCAATATCTTCCTTCACTCACGCAAGGGGCTCTGCTCTATCCCATGCCAAACAGTAGCCTGGCCGACATTCTCCTGCGAGCTCAAGCTGATGTGTCCATGACGGCTGACTACAACAGAACCCTGCGATCGCATCCTACGCTGGCCCAGGCCTGTGCCTACATCTAGAATTGTGGAATAGTGGAGCTCGAATGAGTACGCATACATGTGGCTTCGAGGACCTCATCGCTTCGTGGGGCGGTGGATGGGGGTAGCGGGGTAGGGTGGAAGGGTATAGCGGTCGATGCGATGGAGTGGTTGAGAGGGAATGACGAGGGGGAGGCATGGGATTGCGTAGGGAGGCTACATGTGAGGAGGAAGAGGAGGAAGAGTTGAAGGATAGGATGGGTGATTGGATGGTATTGAGGGCTGTGGGATGACGATGAGGATGAGGAGGGATTTGTTTATACGACGGTGGAAAATAACATGGCCGCTTGGAAAGGAGCATTGAGGAGGAGTGCAACGAAGGACCACGACATTCAACTGTAATCGCAACGATATCTGACATTTCGCCTTCGCTAGCATCAGACCACATGAACTCCCCCCTTGTTTCCCCAAACCCAGCCTGCGTTGATTCATCAACTATAGCTATGTTGATGGTTCAAGATCCCGGACTTGTCGTCCCAGTGCAGTCAAGCGTGGCAAAGGCGTATATATATATATGTGATAGTGTAATCCGATGCCTGACGCCAATTTGCCACAATTTCTATTTAGCGGGGTTCGTATACATGTTGTGTCAAGGGGGGTTACCTGGTGGGTGGATCGGGCATTACCCGGAAAGTAATCGATACCCTTAGCCATCCACTCGAACGGACGACCGTACATTACGGTATTCCCAGAACATACTCTACTATCCTTTCATCAGCCCATTCATGCGCGCTGAATATGAAATTGTTGATTCCACTTCAGTCCTATGGTCCGCTTTTGAGGAAATACCCACGATAACTTTTTCATAATGTCGAAAGCCCTGGGCGGAAAAGGTATAGACCAGATTCTATGCAAGATGTGGCCAAAATTTCTGCCAGTTCACGGTTGCATAAGCGCTCGCCGGCATAGACCTTAGCTCGATGATATCGGCGACGAAGACGTAGGTACGAGCATGACAGTAGAAGACGGCCGTAACGTAAATAGGTAGAAGGAGTTTTAAAGGGATATAAAATTCAGGATCTTTCGTAGCTGAATTGTTTCTGACGTGATCCAGCGCACGATTCAGCTTTTGCAACATTTGTCTACCCGTTCTTGGTTTCTCCGTTTGGAGGATCCGCCCAAAGAGTTTCGTCTTAAAGCCTTCTGGGACGGGGTGTTTGTTCCAGAACGTTGTCAGCTCAAGGGCGATCAAGAGGGCTGTAACGGATCCCACCATGGTACCGCAGGCTGCACGCCAAAGAGTTTGCTCTACCGAGGTGAGAAATGGGTGTTCCCAGCCAGCAAACAAGACAGCCAAATAGACGTATGCCAGCAACCCAATTGTCCATTGATTCCCTCTTGAAACCACTTTTACTTGGGTATCTTCAATACGATCGATTGGCCTGACATCTGAACCGAATGAAAGACGCATGTTGCGAAGTATGTTCACGAAATTCGACCAACACTTGGACCACCACCATTCTTCGCGGTTCACGAAGTCTAGTGGAGTGCGGTTCCATGCAGTGAGTGTCTGGTTTTCCGCTTGTAGGATGTTGGAAATGCTGATATCGCTATCAATATTCACCGACAGAAAGACATCAGCCGGCTTGCGCCACCAGAAGAATGTTGTCATGGAACTGCAAAGAATGAAAGATACCGTCGTCAGTTCAAAGGTCGTAACTGTCAGCCGTTGAGCCCATCGGCCAATGACATTGACTAAAAACCATAGAATCTGACAGAGCGTGATAGCCCGAAGAAGGCCGTCGGCTTTGTTCTTGTCTTCAATGACTCGCTCGTTAAGGGTTGGTAGATCCATATGCCCATTGGAAACGAGGTAGTGGATCTGTTTGGCATCTAAGGGAAACGCCACACAATCTCTTGTGCGGAGCCTGAAACCACCCGACTCTGCGAAGAACGCCTCTTTCATGGTCCATTTTCTCATTGAGCGGCTCTCTGAGATCAGACCGGTGCAGGTAAATATACCTCCAATCCTTTCCAATTTAGATCGTTTGTGCAAGGCTGAGCTGTCACCTGGGGTAGCTTGGTTGAAGTCTTGTACGGACTGACGGGCCTGTAGCCATTGACCATATGCAAAAGAAAACGTCAACTCGGGGCACAATACGCCCAAGGCTGTCAGTGACAGCTTGCGCCAAAACACTTGGAACCTAGATTCCTCTGGTCCAGGAACGTTCAAGCATAGAATGGACCAAGAGCACAAGAACATAGTGATAATGCAGCTCCAAATAATGTCAAGTGTTCCACGTCCATCTGGCCCACTCGTCCATCCTAGTCTGGAAGGCGAAATTTCAACATGGCTCATGTCTGCGGGGATGGGTTATGAATCTATAGCGATATTCGTCTCGAAAGAGTGGACACGAGGAATAGAGATATGTACAATCGCAAACCGCAATGTTATGATATAGAAAAGAGCGATGCAGGATGAGAAGCCCTTGTGGGCTGATAGAGAATCCTATACTCAAGCTGAAGCCGTGCTCGTTTCAGCTGCGGCCAAAGGGCACGAAAGTATTTTAGCAGAGCCAACTCGGCAATGCTATAATAAGGAGGGACATGCATGAGGGTTGCATCCTGGGCGCTAAAGAGGTCCTTTGGGTGTTGGGTTCTCCTCACTGCTTGGTTGGCTGTATATCGGCGGCGTAGCAAAACGCGTCGGGGAAGTCGTCCGAACGTGCCGGCTTGGTAATATATGCAGAGCTAGCAAGTCTGTCACACGCTAGCTTCCCTAGGACTAGGCGCTCCCTACTAATATTTTTTCTTACCGTGTTGTTGTGGCATAGATCGCATAATGTTAGCATCACGACTTCACCATCCAGGGAATATGTGAATCTATACGAAGATTAAGCAGACGAAAGCCAAACAAAACCTATCTACCCATTCAACGGCCCGAAAAGCATCCCGTTTACGATGGACGAGCAGAAAGAGCCTCTCATCAATCATAACCCATCACTTCAAAGCTATTACACAAGCCTGGAGTCTAGGATCGGTTATCAACTTTTTCTGGGCGGCACAAGGCACTTTGGATACTATCAGCCCAATACAAGATGGCCCTTCCCCATTACTGCCGCGCTTCGAAGGATGGAAGACCACCTATTCAACTCTCTGAAGCTTGAACCGGGTGCAAGGGTTCTTGATGCTGGGTGTGGTGTTGGCCACGTTGCTATGCACTTAGCTGGAAAGGGATTGCAGGTCTATGGGATTGATGTCGTGAAAAATCACGTCCGGTGGGCCCAGCAATGCATCAAGGACCGAGGATTTGAGAAGTCAGTCACGGTCCGCTTAATGGATTACCATCACCTTGAGGAATTGCCCAACGAATCTTTCGATGGCGTCTACACCATGGAGACTCTAGTTCACGCCACGGACCCTGAGAAAGTAGTGGGAGAGTTTTTCCGCGTGCTCAGACCTGGTGGTTCGATTGCTCTGTATGAATACGATCACCCCAAGCGTGACGCTCTTCCTAAAGATGTGCCGAATGATCTGTTGAGGTCGCTCGACCAAGTCAACCGCAGAGCATCAATGCCAGCGAACGAAAGTTTTGAATATGGCGTTTTACAGTCCATGCTGGAAAGACGTGGTTTCCAAGACGTCGTGGTGGAAGATTTGTCAGAAAATATCAAGCCTATGATAATGCTCTTCTACATTGTGGCGTATATACCTTTCCTCGTGATCCGACTTTTGGGACTCGAAGCTTGGTTTGTGAACACTCAGGCAGGTGTTCAAGGCTATCAAGTCCTAAAATGGGGTCTTTGGAGATATGTTGCAGTGACGGCCAAGAAACCTTCAAAGAAGGTCTCGGATGATGGTGGGCTTCGTGAAAGGAAGGCTGGGTAGGGCACTGGAAAGATTTTACCAATACTTGATGGGAGAATATATTTGTCATAAATGTTGTGCATCCATCTGAGCACGAGAAGGGATTATGCACTCAATTACAGAATGCTCATGGCTCTTAAGCATCCTTCCAAGGCATCATAAGGAAACAAGACCAGTGCAGCTTTGCATTATCACTGACATACTCCTTACGAAGGCACAGGTTTCCCCGAGTAGTTTACACCCAACACGTGATCTTTATCTCAGCATTGTCTCCATCGCCCTGGCCGTATATAGATTGTAAGATCCCCGAAATATTGAGTAGAGCCAGATACGGAGGTGTATCCACACTGGCGGGAAAGCAGCGTACAAGAGTCGTGACAACGGCCAGAACGCGGCAGCAGGAAACGGAGGGCGGCAAGCTCACGGCTAACCAGATGCGGCAGGCTTTCTGTTGTACCGCAAAGGGTAATTCACCTGCACACAGACTAAAGTACCTACTTTACGCGTTGAATCGAGTGCTCCGCAAACTTCCTGGGGAAGCTGCACGTGCTTCGGGTCCAAGCGGAGAGCCGTCGCGCCAACGTCAATGCCGTCTGCCAACATAAAAGTCTAAATATTCTTTTGAAGGATTGTTATGCGACCTTAGAGCATCAACGAATTCGGCATCTTGCGCTTCTCACCTCACATTTCTTACGTACTGGCTACTCTGCTGGCGACTGCTGCCTCCCTCGACTCGTTGTCTGTGGTATCAATCCACTCTTGTCTCCACCTCTCCTACCGTAATGCTTTCTGAAGGACCTTCTCGACGTTGTTCTACTAGCAATGAAGTTCGCCAAGTAAGCATATAGTCCATCTTTCTCCCCTTACCTTCTACCGCCCGCTGACCAAGTCTTAGAGAGCTCGAGCAAGATCTGGTCCCGGAATGGAGGACGAAATACTTCGATTACAAGGTCTGTGCAAATCAAATCGCCCGCGTAGGACAAATTTGACTGACCAATTGGGTGGACCGATAGACTGGCAAGAAAAAAGTCAAAGGGGTAGCTCGCGCCCTGAAGAATGTCAATCGAACCCCCCAAACTCCTGGACGCCAGCTGCCTTCGAACCTGCTCAATAATGCCCTCCAGTCGCCCATTCGTAATCATACTTCGCTACAGCACTCCTCCGCTCAGACCACACCAGATCACCGGGCTTCAGCTCTTACATCATACGGATCAGCCAAACCAACTCTCCAAGGTGGAAGGTCGTCACAACTGGGTGTCCCTTCACCAGGGAATGACAGCTCAGGGGGCCGTCCGGAGGAGGAGGACCAGGATGAGGAGGATGCGTGCTCTCCAATGGTTATACCAAGACGAGCTTCTGCAATTGGGACGGCCAATGAGTCAGATTCACTCTGGGGTAGTGGTGCAGTAACGAATTATGGCAGCATCATACCCACTCCTCCATTCCACGTGCCACTGATGGGCCCGCCCTCGCTCGAATTGCCAGACCCTGCTCTGTCACCCAACGAAGAGCAATTTCCTCGACACAATCGAGCATGGCGACATAGTCGCTTCAACCCCAACCCTCATACGACTCCACCTTCTTCCAACAGACTTAATCCTAACCCCGGGGATGCCTACACGGTCGGAACATCTCATACGCCACTAACGTCTTCTCAATTGTTACCAAAACAGCGCAACATCTTCAAGCCGCGGAGGACGTTCTCGACCCCTGGAGGAAGTACGGCTCCTTTACGGCCTAGTCGCCTACGGAGGTTTTTTTCCGCTGCTGGTGGTGACTCGCCTCAACTGAGCGACGTTCCGTTGGAGGCATATAAGGAATACGACATACGTCAAGCGGAGTACTTTTCCTTCCTTGATAAAGAGCTGGATAAAGTCGAGTCTTTCTACAAGATGAAGGAAGCTGAAAATAGCGATAGACTGCAGCTTCTAAGACAGCAGCTCCATGAAATGCGTGATCGCAGATTAGAAGAAGTACGAGCCGAGCAGACGGCGAAGGAAGCAGCAGAAAGGGCGAGGCTTGACCACGAAAGATCCGTAACGGAGGATGGCACTGAACATATTAACGGGGGACATAAGCGAAGTGTGTCTGGCGCCCTGAAGTGGATGCAGCCCATCGAGAACGCCATAGGGGCTCGCAATACGCGCATCGGCAAGGTGACAAAGTCACTTCAGCAATGGGGGTCTCCCCGAGGACCACAAGCGCAGCATTCTGGAGGCGCAAATCCTCCAAGTGGAAATCGACTAGAAGGATGGCGAGACTTTTCGCGTCGACCGACCCAAGATGACGTTCCATACCGTTCTGCAAAGCGGAAGCTCAAGCTTGCTCTACAGGAATTCTACAGAGGTCTTGAGCTGCTGAAGTCCTACGTGTTCCTGAATCGTACCGCGTTCCGCAAAATCAACAAAAAGTACGACAAGGCAATCAAAGCTCGACCGACTGGACGGTACATGTCGGAAAAGGTGAACAAAGCTTGGTTCGTTCAGAGTGAGATTCTCGAAGGCCAGATTGTGGCCGTAGAGGATCTTTACGCAAGGTACTTCGAGCGCGGAAATCACAAGATAGCAGTTGGTAAGCTGAGAAGCAAGAGCGCCAAGGCTGGCGACTTTAGTGGCAGCATATTCCGCAACGGCTTGCTTATTGCAGCTGGACTGGTGTTTGGCGTCCAAGGCCTAGTATACGGCGCCGAAAAGCTGAACGATCCGAATGCTGCTGTGAGGACCCATGCCAGCTATTTACTGCAGGTGAGTGCCTGGTCCTTACAGGGATGTCGGTGGATGATTCACACAATGCAGATCTATGCCGGCTACTTCCTAGGCTTATTCCTGTTCCTGCTGTTTTGCCTGGATTGCAGGATTTGGACGAAGGCGAGAATAAACTATGTCTTTATCTTCGAATTCGATAATAGACATAATCTTGATTGGCATCAGCTCTCCGAGGTAGATTCTGGTTCGAGAAAGCTGAGAAGCTTTACTAATCTGTGTAATAGCTTCCTTGTCTATACCTATTCCTGCTGGGCCTATTCATGTGGCTTAACTTTCAGCAACATACTACTCATCCAATGTTCCTATACTGGCCTGCTATACTAATTGGATTGACTGTGCTGATACTTTTCTTTCCGGCGCCCATCCTATATCACAGAAGTCGGGAGTGGTGGGCATATTCTAATGTACGTATTCAAGCTACCTCTGAATATTGCATTACTAATGTGGCGTCTAGTTTCGATTACTGCTTGCTGGGCTGTATCCCGTGGAGTTCAGAGACTTTTTTCTTGGTGATATGTACTGCTCGCAGACATATGCCATGGGAGTAAGCGACCCTGACCAAGTACCTCTGAAATGAGCAAACTAATAGGTGAATAGAATGTCGAGCTGTTCTTCTGCCTCTACGCCCAAGACTGGAATAACCCTGGGCGATGCAACTCGACCCACTCGCGGGTTCTCGGCTTCTTTTCGACCGTGCCTGGCATTTGGCGTGCATTGCAGTGTTTGCGACGTTACTATGATACCCGAAATGCGTTTCCTCATTTAGTCAACTGCGGCAAATACAGCTTCACCATCCTTTTCTACATGTCGCTTAGCTTGTACAGAATCGACGAAAGCTACACTCTCAAAGCTCTCTTCATTACATGCGCGACCATCAATTCCATCTACTGCTGTAAGTTATTCACTGTAGATACTGAGATATCTTGGCCTGACTTCTACAGCTGTGTGGGACCTGGCGATGGACTGGAGTACGCAAAAGCTATCCCGTTCTATGGAAAGCAATTGCTGACAGTATCAGGTCTCTGCAACCCCTACGCCGAACATCCCTTCCTCAGGGACGTGCTTGGATACAAACGCCCTTGGGTATACTACCTCGCCATGATTCTTGACCCCATCCTCCGCTTCAACTGGATATTCTACGCCATCTATGCTGCCGAGCTCCAACACTCTGCTCTTCTCAGCTTCTTCATCGGATTCTCAGAAGTCTGCCGCAGAGGCATGTGGACGCTCTTTCGCGTCGAAAACGAGCACTGTACCAACGTCGGTCGATTCCGAGCGTCTCGAGATGTTCCGCTGCCATACGAAATCGAACCGCCTACACCGTCGACGCCAGAGGAGCCCGACAGCCATGAGGAGAATCCACCAGCTGTCCAGGATCATCTTCCCTCACGCGGCACCTGGCGAAACTCGCCACAAACATTCGATGGTGGCGACGCGTCCACTACCTCCAACCTGGAAGCCCAGCCTCCGTCTGGCTCCCTCCGCCGTCGCGGCACCATAACCGGCACCCCCATGCAGCGTGGCCTTCAACGCGTAGGCACCATCATGGGACAAGCGCACGCTCAAGACTTCGAACGGAAGCGTAGACCTGTCGCCCCCGAGCCAGCGTCGCCGTACCAGGGTGCCAGAACCGCCGACGAGAGCAGCGATGATGAAGATGAAGAGGGCGATGTGGGCGTCGACGCTGGCGAGGAGGGCGAGGCGGAAGCGGAGGAGAGGGAGATTGATGAGCAGGATGTGCAAGGGGCGCAGGAGATTTTGAGCAGACATCGGAGTGCTACTAATCAATAACATAAAAGTATTTGGGATGTGGAATGTACATACTGATTTAGCGGAGCTTGAGCAGATCGGAGTGCTACTGTACAATAATACAAAAGTCTTTCGGGATAGGGAATGTATATATTGGTTTGCCGAATTTTGACCATTTATCACTTTGTCAGCCCCCCATGTCCTTTGATAGAACATTGCCTCTGAGGTTGTACAATACTTGGTGCTTAACGCAGAGCGCGAATGCCATACTAGGAGTCTTTATCAGTGTTGTTAGCTTTTTGAGTATGGTGGGTATATGAATAGATGTGGGAGTACTAGCTTACGACTTCGCTTTTCCAGAATTCTAGGAAAAGGGTTTGTGAGGAAAAGTTGCGTGGGGCGTGTATACTAGAGCTGTGGATATATGGGCCTGTTCGCGCTGGAACTGAGGACGAGCGCTGCAAAAATGGGGGATTTGGCGGTATCTACAGGCGCGTTTCTCACTTAGCTCAGATGAATCGATGGCGTTTCAATCGTCGTAAATTTGCTTTCAGACATATAAAGATCCCAGCTGCGCTCCTCTACGGGTAGATCAATGTATTTTCGTCAGTCAGTGCCATAACCTGATCCGCCACCACCTGTCCTCCCACAACAGCCGGACCGCTGACGACCAACTGTCCCATCGGCCTGGAGTCTCCGGCCTTCCGATCTTCGTTTTCTTTCAACTTGATCTCGACACAGCTGAGCGGCGGGCCGAAATGCGAGTTCCCATCTTGCGTCTTTTCGAGATTGCGATAGTCCAGCATGTTCGTCTGACTGACGGCACCGGCGACGTGGGAGTCTGTGAAAGCGTAGATGAGGCGGGCTCCGGTGAAGATTCTGAGGTTGAAGAGCTCGTGGGGAGGAAGGGGGACTGTGGAGGCGGCGGTGCTGTCGTAGGTGTAGATGAGACGTGGGTTGTGTGTGCTTGTGGAGGACTTCGGCATGACGCCTGCTTTCAATGATTGGGATTTCCACCAGTGGCCTATCGCCAGTTGATTCGTCAGCAGCACCCTTTCTCGGTCTTTGCAGTATGTGGACATCGTTTGGCTGCCGGCGATAACGATGGTAGGCGACATGCCTGCGAAAGCTGCGCTGTAGGGCACATTCGGTCCATTGACGGGAGTCAACGCCAGCGAAGCATTGGAGAAGAGGGCCGCTAGGGTCACCGTGAGGGGATACATTTCGGTAAGGGAGGCAAGAGGGGTGAGGAGATCTGTAGGTCCGAGACGATGGCTGCGTGGGAGGACTGAGATCTGAGAGCCAATGGCAGCGACCAGGTTCTATAAGGTCGTTAATTTCAGTCTTGTGAATGAGTCCAAAGTTGAGGTACCTTTTGTGTGAACTCCACAATCTCGAAGCTGTCAAATGCACTCATGCTGTCCTCTTCCACCATCACCAGGTTCGGCAAGTTGCCTCCCGGGATCTCTGTAGGGAGCTCCAAGGAAGCTGAGGCTTTGTCGTCAATGATATCGTTCCAGACTGCTATGTCTGCTTTTCCCCCTTCGCCTTCGGGCACCTCATTCCAATCCATATGCCGACTGGTACGCTCGACCACCCATACCACTTGCTTGAGACCCGGGTACTTTCGAAGTAGTCGCTTTAGAGGTACAGCACCAGCCGGTGCGACCAGCACGTCTGCCTTAGACTCCGCCAACATACCTGCGAGCGTATCGAGAGACTGTTGATCTTGAGGTACAAGGATTGGGGTGAGACCGTAGAAAGCAGCGGCTACTCGCTAGTCAGTGTAGTAAAGCGAAAAGGCGCTCAGGGTGCATACCAAACAATGTGACAAGCCATTCGACAGAATTTGGCAGATATATGGCGACTCGGCTACCTCCATGACCTTGTATGTGCTGACCCACCGCGTTAAGCTCAGCTGTCAACTTCTCAAAGCTGTATTCAATGACCTCCTCTTTCCCCAAGACCGAAACCACTTTGCCTGGTTTGCCCGTAGGTTTGCCATCACTGTCCACCGGCCCCGACATCGCTCGTTTCCAGACATCCCTCAGATCTCCATCTCTGCCACTCGTCCACTTCGGCGCTTCCGGATCTTTCACGTTCAGCCCGGTCTTCAAAGGGTATCCATAGGGTGTCTCTAGGCAGCGAAAGGTGGCTGATTCACCTGGTTGCCGGACGGGTGACGCGCTCGATTGTCGGCCTAGGAGTATAGGATGGGTATCGGGTTCTGGAGTGAAGAAGAGGGGATAGAGGAGGTATGTGACGAGGACCAGGATGAGAATGGTGCTGTAGATATCCCAGCCTTTGAGAACATGCTCGAGCTGGGAATCGAACCGCTGGAACAAGCTGATGTCAGTTGCCATGGCGTCTGATACTATCGTGATGCCGCTTTCATTGCGTTCGAAAGAGATAGCGAGAGTGGAGGATCAGGTTCAGCCCTGTGGCTTGGCAGATGTTTCGGAGGGTTTTCTTATAGAACTACGCCTCGTACGCTTGTCCCTTCCTTTCTACCATGCTCTGCCAACACCTGTCAACAAGTAGACCTCTCACGATCTGGTGAAAAGCCGCTGGTACCAAAGGCCAGACCTGGAATTACCGACGGCTAAGGATGTCATACAAGACTGTGGGCGATCGCAGCATGAACTGACTCGGATTGACACCGATATCACTGTGGTCTTCCTTCGTGTCGTCCAAGGCCGAAGGGTGAGACGTTGGATCCTGCGTCCCAACGATGTCTTATGCATGCTACGATCTCTCATGGTTCCATTGCCCTACCTGATCAATATTCGGGATTTCGAGCTACATCGTATATCGCTTGATTCGTTCCAGAAAACGCACTCACGATTATTAGACCACCAAACAACGAGAGACAAGCGGCATTGAATCTCAGCATCCCGTGTCATGTGGACTCCTTTCCCCACATGCGCATCGGAACTCGATTCGCTTCTCCAGTATACTGGTGCGCGACACAAAGTGAGTGGGATAAACCACACCCGCATTATCGCGACAGGCAGATCAATTGTTCCGAGAAAACGAACCCCATGATGATCATCCCAGGTATCTTCTTGATATATCGGCCACTGTCGTGTCGTGACTTTATCAGTTGTACTCCAGGTGATCTATAGCGACCTCTTTGTATCTCGACGAAATGTTGTATACTGCGCACTTGCCTAATTACTTAATCCTAGCTTTTGGTGCTTTGCTTGCCAAATCAATTCCCATCGCGGCCCCAGATCGAACAGTCTTGACTCTTTCACCGCCGATATGTGTGAATGGCAGTGAATTCCCTGAATGGAGCGGAAGATCAGGCCCCATCGTCGTCAACGACTGTTCTAAAGCCATGGATCTACTCGTACAGAGAGTTCAAGAGAACCTCTATACTTATTATGAATTCTACTCATCGCCACTGTTGCCTTCGCCATTCAATGGGTACCCTCTCCCTCAAGGGGCCGGTTATGGTTGGTGTTCCATACCATATGATTTTTCATTGACGGAGACCCCATGCTAAACATTTGATAGGGGGGTGTTCGGTCGTTGTCAGGATGACACGAGATTTCTTGACTCATGTGCTGCCTACGGAGACTGGTGGCTTTCTCGACACATTCGGTCGGGAGGTAATTCAAATCCACACGTGGAGGTGCGTTGCCTTGCAATACTGTCGTTCTGATCATGATCGTGTAGCAATACATCATTCGGGCCTGTCTACGCTAGGCGCCGTTCGAATGAATCCTGCATTGTACTGCTCGCTGTATTCTGCAATAGTAATACTGACACTGAATAGCGCAATACTGAGCAAAATGGCAAGCCTGTTCTTTGACTGCGTGGCCCAGCATCACCTTTCTGGATACGTTTTGGAAACGGAAAACATCGCCATTGCGTTTTGGCCTAGGACCAGCATAATGGAAGAACAGTATGGACATCGTGCGTCTGCTGCCTTGACTTTTTCAAATTCTACGGCTCTCTCCTCGAGTTAGAGTGTGCTCGCCGATCAAGGAGGGATCCCTCCAAAGACACGAGTCCCACTAGTGATGAGACGGGTCCCATAGCCTGGGTACAGTTCAGCGGCAGTTCCGATTGACAGGCCGCCCACATCATCAAGTGTCTGTATCCGACCAAAAAAAGTATTGTCTATACACGCGATCCCATTCCATTTAGACAGGCCCCGCTCACAGATAATCATTTATTCCCTATTTCATTCGTCGTGCATCCGGGTATCGTACTGTGAATCGAGGCAAACTACACGCAGATCGCCAGGATGCAAGACACTTTGGCTAAGTCCCAAAAGATTGTCCTCTTTGATGTTTGGCCTCTACAGAACGCTGTGCCCAGTGCTCCCTCTTCCGACAACAGAACAAGCCATTGGGTTGAGTAACCTGAGCTAGGTTATCCCGATCTTTGGTCCGGTCCGGTGGCGGACACAACGCATCCATCATGTCGCGGGTGCGTGTAATTGTGGGGCTAGCAGTGACTTCGTTGTTTTCATCCTTAGCCGGTTTAGATGGAAGTTTGGGTTGCTATCATGATTCTTGGCACCTGCTTCAAGATTATTTCTACCATATCTAGCCACCACTATAGTGCACCCAGTACGTAAAAGCATCATCATGGCCACAATCCAATCATGCAAATGTAAACTTCGTCCGCCATACAAGGTGCATCGGATGCCTCGCTCGCTCTCTTCCCGTATCCATAGGTCTTCGGCTGTGAACTTGCCGGCATCGCTTGAATACCGTCTCTGACCCCTCGAAGCCTACCCCGCCACTTCCCCACGCCCCCTGGCCTAAGCATCTCCAACCCATCCAACCCCTGCTGCTGAACAGCGGCATGCCACAACTTCTGGCGCCACCCATCCTCAAAGTCCGGACCAATGCAGAGCCGAACCCCTTCCCACGCTTCGCGCCACGTTCGACAATTCAAGATATGATCCAAGCCGACCTGGTCAGCTGTGAGGTCTTTAGCATGGTCCATACGGGCGATGTCTGCCCGTTGCGGCTCGGTGAACTCTTCGATCTCGGCAGGCGTCATACAATCGATTCGTTTGCACGGCGTATACGGTCCCACAGGCAGCACCTCCAACGCTCTATTGTTATCTGGTCCTCCGTCATATCCGTGCCAGCACATGTAATCTGGGATGCAATATATTATATAATCCAGTCGCATATCGAGATCAAAACCAGGCGTGGGCGCATCGGGCGTCACGATCGCGTCCATGGTCGAGCAGAACAGCTCACCGTAGATGATGATTTGGAACAGCGATCGCTCGGCCTCGATCATAATCGTATTTGCATCTGAGCGGCCTCCGTCCCAGAAGTCGGGCACGTCGTACCATTGCTTGCCGGCGCAGCGGTCTATCATGTCACTTGCTGGATTGATTATGGAGAAGCGGCTGGCGTGTAGTCGGCGTATGTTGTCCATGGTCAAACCGGCTTTTGAGACGCAAAGTTCTAGGAGGCTTTCCATACCGCCGTGGAAGGCTTCGCGTAGGGCTGTGTAATTTTCGTTGCTAAGGAGGGCCCAATGGCTGATTTGACGTGCCGTGGCTGCTACGAGGAAGTGGGGCGAAGGACGAAAGAAGACGCGGGCAGATGCTGCGGCTAGATGGAGAATGGTATTCGGGGAAGTCCCGGTGAGCACCTTGTGAAATGTGCGGCATGAGGAGGATAGATTGACGAAATCTTCAATGTTGTGAAGATGCTGGGGTAATACGAGCAACAGCTCCGTGGGGAGGTCTATTAGCCCCATACTGAGAGATAGATCGCAAACGATGGAGTTGATTTCGGAATTCAGACGAGTTTTGATGTATTTATATCTTGGCAGGATTGCCTGCAATGAGTCATAGGGTACGCTACTTCTCCGCTTTGTTAGCCTAACTGTAATTGACCCCGTAGCGATAACGGCAGACGAGAGGAGTGTTGGTTACGGGTCCTTCGTCCAAGCTGCGAATGAAAACCTGATGATGGCTCAGATAGTTGGTCGTCTTCAGCTCGACTGGTTGAGCCCTAACCCTAGTAAGCTTCAGCCCTGATATGCTTGGCATGGACTTCGAACAGCCAACACCTCAATAAAGTAGATGAACAAACGGCATCAGCCATTTCACTACATTCTAATACATTTAAGTTCCTGCAAGTCCAATACCAGAGACCAGACGTGGTGAGAAGGAAGGAAAACAAATGCAGCTGTCCAGGCCTGCCGGCTGAGCTAAGAGGAAGTAGCTTCTGACTCGACCCAAACTTGACTCACCCACTCTACAACATCGAATTTTGCGTAGCCCAGATGCACTACTCCTGTCAACACAACGCTTGCCTTTAAGATCCGAGAAGCAGTGCAGTCACAGGTCAATCGCCTTCGGAATGCCTTCGGAATGCTGGAAAGCTGCGTGCATGCTCTCGCCATAGAAATACTTGCATGTCCGAGTGCGGTTTCCCATCGCTTGCTCACACACATATATCTACGGCACCAGCTACGCTTTTGATCACCGGCTCCGAGATCATGACGTTAGTCCCACAATCACGGCCATAGCCGTACCCTCCTATCAGGGACGAACCAATCAGCGACGCTTTATGTAGCACGATCACGTCAATTACACACAGCGTTCGTGAAAGCATTTTGCTTGAAAGAGATTCTCCCATATCTATCAATGTGTCTGCAGGGGGGAGCCGAAAGGTTCCACACCATTCGTCTGGGTTTACGCATAGGCCACGTGATGTGCTGTACTCGGCACAACTCCTCCTCACCAATCACCTCCGGAAATATATCGTGATCTGTACGATGACAGCGATTGAATGCAATACACCCAATGGAGCTGGTTGGATACATCAGTCCAATGCTGTAGCGTATGGCGTCATTACCTATGTGAGAACCAATCTGGCAGATACTCGCTATATCAAGGGTCAAGGTTTCCCGAATTCACCAGGTACTCGAGGATGCTCTACCAAATTATTTCTTAGAAGGGACCACGGCATCACTCAGTCACGAAATTGAAAACATACTTTCGATACCTGCGATGCATGTCGGCCAACCCAAACCGTGAATATAATGACAAAATGGCCTCTACCGGGCATGAAGATTCTTCGTGCCCTGTTCAGAGTCCAGATATTCGGAGGCGCCATAAGCTTGGAGAGTATCACATTGACACGCTTGTGGACACACGTCATGCGTTACCCGTAGGGTTGGCTAGAGGCAATCACCAATCCCCTAACCAGTATTCTGTCTCCATCCACTGAGATGTAGAGCTCAACTTATCTGATCAATGGAATTCGGAAACACTCCAGTCCTATGACGGTCCGCCACGTTGAAGCTTACGTAGCCAGACGCCGATGAGACAGCCCAGCAAGTGTTTTGTTGACGATGACGGCCATCACTGATATCTTAGCCCTTGTGACCTGGAGCGGCGTTTGGTTTGAATCATACTGAAAGGTGTTGAAGTGGTGCTGCAGGCTAGCCACCAAGACAGGGGCAGCCAATGGGGTGCGATCCCTGGCAATGTTGCGCATCACGGCTC
>JAABUL010003643.1_pt1 | contig 22399 bp, 13 predicted proteins | sample 5559151 | NCBI WGS metagenome assembly JAABUL01 (sample SAMN10711876, study PRJNA513368) | rock metagenome | isolation source: Antarctica rocks | place: Antarctica: Victoria Land, Pudding Butte sud | reverse complement strand
AGAGGGCGAGAGGGGAGGGGTTGGGGATTACGTTGCATTTTGCGGAGGTGGAGGCGTCGGCGGGGCGAGAGGAGGTGGAGTGTTTGTTGGGGTGGAGGCCGGGGAGGTTGGGGCATGTGGTGCATGTTGAGGAGGGGGTGAGGAGGGAGGTTTTGGGGAGGGGGGTTGGGGTTGAGTTGTGTGTTAGTTGTAATGTGCAAGCGGGGTTGACGGAGGGGGGGGTGAGGGGGCATCATTTTGGGTGGTGGTGGGAGCATGGAGGGAGGGTTATTCTATGTGTGAGTGAAACTTGGTTCGAGATTGCCTTTTTTGGGTAGAGCTGTGTCCGTTTGAAGGAATCAGCTGATGTTCGATGTTTTCTGTGCAGACGGATGACGTGGGCGTTTTCGGCAGCACATTGAGTAATGAGTATTTGCTTGTGGCTGAACACTTTGATTTGAGCCGGAGAGATCTTCTTGATCTGTGTGGACGTGGTATTGAGACTATCTTTGGTGGGGAGGGTGAGAAGCAAAGGTTGAGAGAACTGATAAGAGAGAAGGAAGAGGGGTGGTTTGGCACGTAATAACTTGGGAAACTCGTCATGGCACTTGAAGAGGTGTGACGCAAAGGGGTCAGCAGTAGGCGGCTAAGTCAAGCGACTCTTGGCGGTTAAGGCAACGAGTGCTCGAGTATTGAAGAGTGAAGGTATCCAGATGTCAGTATCACGGCTGCCATTGTTCAAGCCCATTCCAATCCTGCTGCAGCACCGCAGAGTCCAGCATCGACAGGTCCCACCCCCAAAACGCATTATCCCACTCCTGCGGCACATAATGCTGTTGCGGATCATGTACGCCGAGAGCAGTCGTAGCAGACGAAAAAATTGTCGGGCCTTGTGGCATCTCAGGCGCCTTCACCGGCGGTTCCTCCTTCCTCAACCCATTATCGTTATGCGGATTCGGTTGCGTTAGATCGCTCGCCCAACTTCTCCCGCCCATCTCAGCCTTCAACACCGCAATTTTGAGCATAGCATCATAAAACAACCCTGCCCCTTGACGGCTTTTGATCTGCGCCTCTGGCGGTAGGCGGCGACCAGAATTGATGAACTGGCCTATCAATTCAATATTCTGCGCTAAACGAGGCCATTCGCTTTCGGCATCATGACTGGCGCAGCGGGACAGGACGGTGTGCGTGAGGCGGATGTGGTTGCGGGCGAGTTCCTGATCTGAGATAGATGATTGTGGGAGTGTGGCGAGGAAGTGGTAGAGGGTCAGCGCCGCATAGTAGACGGTGTAGAAGTAATACTTTGGGAAGTAGATTTGAGGTGGAAGTTCCTCGTTGGGGTTCCAAGGGCCACGGTGGCCGGGTATCTTTAAGCTTCCGACCTCGCTGAAGGTGTGAATATAGTCGGTTGCTGATCTTAATGTCTCATAGAGAATGAGCTTTTTGCAAAGAAGAGGCTCGGAGGCGGCTGTGGGTGCTAGAATTCCTAGATCCGAGTCTTGAGCTTGGCCTTTCAGCGCCCAGCCATAGAGGAATAATTTGGCACCTAGGAACTGCAGTTCTGTCTCCGGAATCCACTTCGAATGACTTGTTGACCTCAGGGTTTCGATCTCGCTGGAAGCCATAAGAACCAGTGAGTCGCGAGTAGTCGGATCTGTTTGTAGTTGCAAAGAGTGCATAAACCTTGCAAGTTTGCGAAGGATTCGTAGTTGGATTGCAGTATCACCAGGGATGTCGAAGTCGGTAGCAATTCCGACGATCTCCCGTAAACTCGGCTCGTCAGCAAGTGCTGGGGGAACACCAAGACGTGAGCTATAGCTGTCCAGGATTAGACAATGATTATAACATATGGATCAATTACTCACGTTGTGTTCAGATGAAATATCTGGAGCCAGGTTCGCGATCGAAGTTCGACGTCTCCGGGTGTTGCGCGGGGGAAACCGTATTCCTTCTCTCTGCCTGGTTGATGGTAGCCAAGGCTGCGAGCAGAATTTGTGATCAGTCCTAAGGAATTCCATGACGGATCTTCTGGCTGCGCTTTGACGGGGATTGGCCAAGTGACTAGAATTAAGACTGCATGTATAGTGTGTATAGAGTGGATTGCGCGGATAATATGACGGACGAGAAGGTGCTCATATGGCTGCTTCAGACTCTGGAATACAGTCGCATAGTGGGGATGGTGCCTGCTCGAGATCATGATGATTGTCCAAAACAGAATGGAGGACAGGCCGCTTAGGTTATTCAACGACAAAGAAGTATCCAAAACCACTCCGTGCCGATAGTAGTGTTGCTGGAAGCTGTGCTGTAGTCAGCCTTATACCTGGCGTAAGTATCATGCTGGTTCCATACTGTTCGAATAGGTCCCCGATGGCCGTACCCGTCAATTGGACGTCACCCAGACGCTGCTCGCCCAAGTAAAACGCACTGTTCCTGAAATCTTCGATTTCATAGAAGCCTAGGGACGATACATCAAAAGAGGATCTGCCCCTCTGATTAACAATTGGTGGTACGAGAAAGCCCCCTTCGGGTGAGAGGGAGTGCTGTGAAATGCTTCGCCTCGAATTGTCGGTGTGGAAGCTGTGTGGAGCAGCATTCGATCTGATGACTTCTTTCAGATTGCTCAACTCCGAGGTGACTTCTTCAAGCTTACTGCGTGGACGATTCAGGGGTTTGTGAGGCCAGCTGGTGACGTCTGACTCACTGTCTTGTTGGTATCCTCTTGAAATCGGCATCCATTCTACAATCCAGGCTTTTTGCTGTACATCTCGAACATGACGCTGGAAAAGTCTCTGCTGAGTTACATTTCAACTAGATCTAGAATGTCACCACTTGTCTCGTGACAAGGAAAAGTTTTGAGAAGCACCTTGACTTGCCTGCAGGAAGTGCAGGCTTTGGCTCTGCCCGCGCCGGTCGCAACGTTAACCTCTTCCTCATTCGGAGCAGCTCTGCGCTTTGCGGGGCGAGATGCGGCCGAAGCTTGACGGTCTAAGGACATAGTGGAGAGAAATGGTATATAGGATTGGATACCGCCTTCATTTAATACGATGCTAACGTAGCCACTTGCAGTCTAGTGTAATATAGAGACAACATTCGAGCTGCTCATGTCAAATTGGGCCTACACAGACTGTTGACAGCTCAAGCCAAGCATTGGCCGAACGATGCTTGCCTGTGGGTCTTGTCTGGGGGAAATAGTCAACTTCATGTTGCTTGATCAATAAATCTGCTGCCTGAAGTGCGGCTGAAGGCCAACGTCACAGCATCGAGCCTGTCCGCATCGCTGGGAAAGGACGCGTCAATCCATTGCTGGAGGAATTGTTGTGACACTCACCGCTCGATTATAAATACCAACGCCAAAGCTAGCGCCCGAGCACAGCCCCCGAAGGATTCTGCGCACCAATCAAAGTCCTTCCTGCCCATCAGCTTCATCTTTGTCATGCATGGAGCGGACATGATTCAGCCTTAAAGCAAATTACACGCTGTTGCGTAGTCGCACCAGGAGACTCAACTTCCCACGGCAAGAAACGTCGACCGGATCACGTTGGGTTACACCGTACCTACGTCTAGCATTTGCAGCTCGCTTGCAGGTTGCTCGATGTACTGACTAATGAAAGATATGAAGCATGTGCAGTCTCATTGCTTGAATGCAATAGTATGTTGACTATTATGGATGTGCATGTAACTGTGTAAAAGAACACGCATGACTGGAAACTCTGCATATGCATGCCAAGACCCTGCTTAGTCATCTGCCAAGGCCGACTCGGTCTGGATTCCTCCTGCCTTTTCGAGGTGATTTGTGACGCAGCGGACGTCCGATTTGTGTCTTAGGGCTGTTGACCTTAGTGACCGAATTCGAATACAAAGTGAACAGAACGCGTCCCTACGAAAAATTCCTCTCCAGGCATACTAATATATGCGGAGCCGAGCCCCTAATCTGACGAAATGCGGTGTCCATGTGCTGTTGGCTACTTTAGGTATTTGTGGTCCATGCCAAGCATATTAGGGCTGAGGCGGATTGACAATAATGACTTCCATGCATTTTGAGCAATCACGAAGCAAGATAACTTTGTGAATTCAGGGAACCCTATGTGCTGGCTCCAAATCTCGGTCTCTTGGTGGACCTTTCGGCAATGTCCGGCTACAGCCGTCACTGACATTATAGATACGCATGACGACGTATATATTCCGCGATAACATAGAGGAAAGATCCAGTCAGCACGTGCTAACTCGCGCGACATCGAATGGACATCAATACATAGATGATCTAGGAGACCCTGAGGGAAACGCAGTCGCCGGCGCTAGCATTGTGAGATTGTAATAGCAACTTATTTACGATGACTCTTAGAGCCAAAAGAACATCGACGCCGCTGAATTCAGCTAGCGTGACTGGAATGTCTGCTTGGTCGATCAGAATATCTCACTGCAGTCTCTGAGCAATTATGTGAATTGTCTCAATTCACCAGTGAAGCCAGTGAAGCCAGTGAAGCCAACGAAGCAATACTGGTAGAGATCCCTTCACTTCCTTTAGCGTACCGGCGTGCCAGGAGTGCCAGAGACCTGTTCATTTTCCAACAAAAAATATTCGATGAGTTGCCACTGGAGCACGAAGTTGCGACGAAGTAATTTGGATAATGAAGGGTGTGAACTTCCAGCGCAAATGCCGCGATAATATAAAATACTTCCCATAGCCCAAACACCACAGACTGATTCAATCGAACCTAACTCTTCGAGCTATGGTAAGAACGTCAAGTAGCCACTATGGTACGCTTTACTCTCTCCTTTTCAGCAGTCCCCTATTCGATCACGCGCTCGATTGCGTGTTTGACTCATGATCAAACCATTCTCATCACTTTTATTCGCTTTATTTGCCACTCATGCATCTAGCCATGCCGTCGTCTATATCATGAACGTCCCCTAGTACGCAGATCATTCTTACTCCCTTATCGTCGCTGCTGTGCACTAGGCTGCCACTCCGTTCACAAGCCTGGACGCGATATTCCCCAGTATCTTCTTACACAGCACTCGTATCTTCACAAACAAGAATGCGGTGTTCTCTCATAACCGCTCGACATAAGACTTATATATCTCTTCAAATCACCGCATTTGTAGCTGACATTCTGATACCTCGCCATTGACACGCTCAGGCGTGTCAACACTGAGCTTAATTCTCTACAACTTCAATTTATTCTTCTATATATAAAAACTTCATCTGTAATTCGAACTCTATAGATCACAACCCATTCCATCTATCTCTTCCCCCACCCTACATAACCACGACCACTGACGCGCCCTTTCCTGCCGTCCAAATATCGGACCCATCATCAACCCTCAGCTCTCCACCTTGACAGCTATGAGGGTGGTGGCACCCCAATGGGGCTGCCTTGCGTCTACATGAGTCCAATTCCCTCTTAAAGCTCTATTTCCATTCTTACACTGCAGTCTCCTCATTAAATGCTATTCCAACGCTTTCCGTCAAGGAAATATAGCAAGCGTCGTCACAGTGGGGTCATATCCGCGAAGAGATACAGACACCTACAAGCCAGAGCGTCATCGCCCTGATCGATTTCGAGGGTATTCAAGCAGTCCAGACAGCGTTCCAAGTTCTCGTCAGACGGCATATGACGATGACATCTGTGATCCAGAGCTATCTGGTAGACATCGAGGGTCTGGCCCCTGTTACCACCGGGATCAAGAAGCCTCGTTGAGCCCAGAGCGGCGTCCACGGGCGTTGCCAAGACAGCGTTATCAGCATCAACAGTACGTGGGCCAGAGGGGCTTGGAGCTGCCACGTGGACACCGGGAGAGGCGATCGAATATGGACTATCGAGAATATGACAGGTCGAGGAGCCCAAGAAGAGATCACAATCGTGATCAAACGAAACGTTCGGTCAGTCCAGAAACTCACCATAGACGTCGCCAACACAGTCCTCCACCTCCGTTGCCCCCTTTTAGACCTGGAAAGTCGAGAGACACCCCCGAGCATCACTAGCTAAAGAACCGCAGTATAAGGCAAGTACATTCTTGTCGTCTTCAACGCTTTCTGATGTTATAACCAGAGTTCAAGCTAAATACCTCGGCAAACATCTAACTAGCTCGACCACTCAAGCCTCTCCTGATGACGAGACTGTCAATCTTTTACACCAATTTAGGGATGCTGAAGCCAAGCTCCAACAAGAAGTCCTGAAATCGGACCTTCGCCAGAAGCTGGCCGTGGTTCAGGCGGAATTGTCAAAGATCACTTCACTCGACACAAGCCTTATCCAAGCAGGTACTCGACGAGAACTGCCAACGCTGAAGTCAAGCTTTTGGAGGTCATGGACCCACAAAGCAAGAACGAGTGTGCGGACCCACACAAGGTGCAAACATCAGGCAACAACGACCAGGAGTAAGTCCAAGGGTCTGGCGCATTTTAGCTACGATGACTGACATTATTCAGAAAGGAAGTTGGGACACAGATCTTCACAATGACAGTGGTCCAAGAGTTGGTCACCTCCGAGAAGGACTCTACTCCCAAAACTCCTCAGTGCCCGACCGTACTACCGTCACCAAACACAATCGCCGCAACTCCTCGTGAAGTTGCAACTATGCGAAAGACGAAGAATGCGGAGCTACGCAGAATGGTTGAAAATAGAAAGGCTCAACTCCAACAAGCCAGGGCTAAGCGACTCACTGAGGCCACGCCTTCAAGAACTTCTGTGTCAAAGGTGGTGACGTGACCGAGAAGAATGGGGACAAAGTACTCGGGATAGACTCCGGACCAAGGTGAATTACAGGTGAAAAATCATACCGACACATATCCTCTTCTCCAATGGTATGAAATGTATGAGTATTCGCTGAGGCAGGATCGAAAGGAGTACGAACGGCGTCTGGACGAGTCTGGTGATGACCAAAGGGATGGGTCCTTGAGAAGAATCTTCCACCTCGAAAGACTGGTGGCGCCGTGATGCAATAAGATGCCGCTGCAGTTGCAGTCTCAACCAGACCATTTCTCACTCAGGGAAACACTCAGAGGGGTAACAAAAGAGGTATTGCGCATCGTTTTGGTAGTCAGCTTTGCAAACCATCGCCCAGAAAGGAGGATGTGCTGCTCCAGCTCTAGAAACTCAAGCCCTCGGAGGGGTGCGGCTGGTACGCCACATGGCATGTTATTGGGTCTTGGAGAGCTTAGTCTGGCGCGGACAACTATCACATCCGGCGATGGAAGAGGCTCATGGAGAGCGGTGAGATAAGGAAAACAACGCTTCGCTGGCATCTAGAGGAGACTTCCGTTTCACCTCTCTTCCCTGTTCGGCTATGCATTATGTCGGCCCTCAAAAGCTTCCCGGAGCGGACTCTCTGGACCTTCTCCTTATACGACCATCAGATCCGATTCCACTCTTCTCAGAAGGTAGCATCAAGTCCAGCTCATCTCCGTCATCCGCAATCAAATTCAGCCTGAACGTGCCTTCATACTTTCTCGTCAAAGGCACCACCGGCTGATTCGTGAAGCACGCGTGCCAGCTACGATAGCCCTTGACATCAGCAGCACCGTAGGACACAGGCTCCAACGCCATCTTCTCGTTGGGTATTGGCGGATGACATGCCGCGGCGATGTCCAGACTATTGCTGCGCATGACTGGCATTCCCTTGTTCAATTTTCGGCAGCCAAGGACAAAGAGGACGAGAATCATAACGCCGCCGAGTCCGAGCGTAAAGCACACAGCGATGGGAGACCAGCCGCAGGCCGATATGGCCTTGTTGAGCTGGAGATTGCCCACGTTGTCATAGAAGATGATCTTGACCTGGAAGAGACTTTGTGAAATCAGCCAGTGGAGGGTCCCAGAGCAGACTATTAGGGGCACAGCGTATCGGTACGGGAGCTGTAAGTAGTAGCTTGATCGTTGTTGGCCTCTGGGCTCGGACACGCGGAGTGGCTTGCGTTCCACTGCGAAGTCGTTGTATTCCTTTGTCATCATCATAGAGGTCATGAGGAGGTTATATGAGACGTAAATTATGGAGAGAAAGAGTTGTGGACTGTTTGATACCAAGGCTGTTCCCACTTCAGATGAGGCAATGGTCACGAGAAAGTCCGTGTGAACAGCACCGAAGCCTTCGCCCCAGAGTTCCCCAAAGTTTGGGTGATAGCCCCAGCTTCCCGTGAATTTGAGTAGCACGACTAGTGCTGGAACAAAGATGCTTATCATACTAAGCTCGGTCAGCGTCTCTTGGTAAGTTATATCGAGAGCTTGGAACAATGACAGGCCACTTACGCCAGTGTGCCAACACACCATTGTCGGAGACTTGCTCCACAGAACCAGTGGCATCTTTTGGGGTTCCATGGCGTAGAGAGTATGGGTGGTGTCCACGAACCGTCCTCCGCAACGGTGGGAGCACCAATTCTTGATGTCACCGGATCAGGGAAGGTCAAGAAGGAAGCTATTGCATCGCCAACAGTGATGAGAGGCTTGAAGCCTGGCAGCAATAAGATCAGGAGGAACACGGCCAATTTTGCCGCATTGCAGATCACTGATATCAATAGCATGTAGACGTTGAAAGTCACCTTGCAATGAGCTTCGATCGATTCAGCGAGACAGTACTTGACGAACGCATGCTCAACTTTGCTTTCGGAAATGGCGGAGATATACCATGTGTTCATTTTGATGATGTTTTCTGCTGAGCAATCACCACTATCAAGTTCCCAAGCGCAGAACCAATTTGGCCGCTCAATGCCGGTATTGTTAATAACAAGGGCGACGACAGCGTCTTGATCCTGGGCGTTTTGATAGTTGGTCATGTTGGTAGCATTGGACACCAGTAGCACGTTGCGCCAGTCCGAAACGAACTCGTGATTGTAGGATCTGATACAAGTAGGAATATCAAGCCTCTGTAGGTCGCCAGTAGCGTTATGCTGCAGCTTTGATATCATGTTGTAGTTTGGAACGCCAAGGGGATATTGAGTCTCAGTGTGTGTTGGTGATACTTGCTGTGATAATTGGGAGTACTCTGTGGGAGTGATGGAATGATTCCAGGCGGCGCCGTTCATGAACTCCTCTGTCGTTACGACAGCCATGTAGTCAGTGGTTGAGAGCGTGGTCGAGATGACGCTATTGTAACTGTTCGAGTCGAGGATAGTCAGCTCGGATCTAATGACTTTCTGCATTCATGCCTTATTGCACTCAATTCTCCGGATACTAACTTACAACAGATGTAATGGTATCGAGCTCAATGCCAAGACCGCCCACAGCGTCACACGCTGCCAATGAGCAACACGTAGATTCTTTATACTTGTTACCCCAATATCCAACCAGAAACCTTGGCGGTGGGCCTTGTCGACATCGGCTCGCGTTGGAGCGCTCAGGACTTGCATTGCATTGTTACTAGCACTGAGCAGCAATGTGCTGCAGACATTGATCGCAAGATGGCACCAGACAGATATCTGGGTTTTATGCGAGCATGATCCCTCGAAGATAGTGGCAGCCCCATCATTTGGAACATGATATTTAGCTTTGATCCAAATCAACAGGCAGACGTTGATAATGAGCACTACGATAGCTCCCAAGGTACCTAATGCCACCCCAGTCCGCCATCCACCATGGTACTGGTCCCATAGCTTTCTCCTTTTCATTGACTTTGCGGTTATCTCATTTGGTGATATCAAGAGGTCGACCGAATCGGCATTCTGAGGCGACGGTTCCGATGCATGTGGATCATGGTCCTTGGACCTTGGAAGTGGAGAAAAGAATGATTTCCAATAGCTCACCTTGCTTGGGAGTCCGACTGTCCTGTGAATAGGAGGTGGAGGCCCAGCAGCGTGAGGATCATGGCGTCCGAAGCCATGATATGGAGAAATCAAATCCACTTCGACTTCTGTGATGGAGTATCGTCTCCCGTATCGATCCATGTCGATCTGGTAACTGGAGCCTCGGCGACGCGTGAAACAGTTTCACGAGCGCAGGCGCGGGGAATTGGCATGAGGACTAGCCGCATGTTGGCTTCTCTGTTGCTTGGACAGGGCGGACTCGCATGGTAACAGGCCCGTCATGACCTCGAGATAGGCCATATTCCACGTGAAGACAGAGCTCAAGATGGGAATGGAGCGGGCTGGCAGACGATGTGTACGATTCACCCTCGAGCCTTCGCGCGCACACTAAAGCTGAGGCTGAGCGTACCCGCCGCTAACAGCACAGACGGTCGTTTCACATTGCGTCCAGCCCATAGAATGATATGCATGATGTGCTGTAGAGCTCCTGTATTGTCCGTGGACAATACAGGTATCGGTTGGCGATACGTACTGCCCTTCCATGTACATAAAAAATGCAGAGGAGAACTTGGTGGGCGGGTATGTGGAAGGCTTAGCGGTTAACACTAGCCGTTTTGGTGTTAGGACGGGCGGTCACAACGACATTCCGCACACATCGTTTTGAAAATCAAAAAATCGACGCATATCGCAGAAGCTCCCCCACCAAAAATAGGTGGCAAGGCCTCAACGATATACGGTCGATATTATAGCCTACAGACCTCTTAATATGCGTCACTTAGAGTATCTTGCTCCCGGCCTATAGCCCTACTATTACCGCCCTTATAGTAGCCCCCGGTTATAACCTTATTATGGCCCCTGTGGTACTACTACTGTCTTACTGTAGGCACTGCTACTGTCTTACTACGGGGTATATAAGTACTACTGCTATCGCGCTGCAAGGTATAGAGCTACTAGTACTGCGGGGTATATAGGTACTACTGCTATCTTACTACGGGGTATATAGGTACTACTACTGTATTACGACTAGCTAGACCAAGCAGTACGTGTTATACTGTGGTAGGTATTCCGAGGAACGGTTACCTGCATGATAGCTTCCTTGGCAGGCGAGCAGTACTTACTTTACTCGATAGCGAGTAGAGCGAGTATCGGTCGTCCTGCTTAGTAGCGAGTATAGCGAGTATACCTCTTAGCACGGATTTCCTATATCTATATAGATAGCGATGTTTTCTAAGTAGATAGGAGCTCCGTACTTAACTCATATTATAACTCTAGTAATCTTCTAAGTACTAAATATAATACCTTATATTAGACCTATTTAATATAAGCCTATTTACCCTGCTTCCTTAATACTCCTCTTCATAAGAACTAATTATAGGTCTATCCTATCTACGGACGGAGTAAACCGTAACACTTTAAGTACCCTTAGAATAAGTATCTTAGAAAGTAGAGACCCCCCTCTAAGCGTCTAGAGTTTACGACGCCTAATTATAGATAGTAAGGATAGACCTAAGGTCGCTAGACCCGACTTATTCTACGGTAAAAGAGAAAAGCTTAAAGACTAGCTTATATAGCTTCAGCTCTACTTTACCTTTAATAGATAGACCTTACTAATAGTATAACAGCCGGCCTTCGCTATTATATATATAAGAGGATAAGCTTAGAAGTAGGTTTATCCTTCTCTTAAGAAGTACCTTAAGGATAAAGATAACCTAGATAACTAATATATCTAGAACTAGATAGAAAGCTTTATATGATTTCGTATTAAGATACGATGAGTCTTTAGTCTTTTAAATGAAAATAAGGTAGTTATACGAGTTATTTAATACTTATCTTAGAAGAAGTCTATTACTAAGTATTCCACTTAATTTCAGTAATATATAATAAAGATAGACTGGGATAATAACGCGCTAATAATGATATACCGCCGCGGATTAAAGTTTAATATTAAAGAAGAACTTATATGAATTAGAATATAAATCGATAATCTTGATACTCTAATAGTAGAGGTTATAGAGGTTAACGATAAGCTTTACGAGTTAATAATAGAGAAATAACATGATAGTAGAACCTCCGGAATAGGATAATTAGGAATCTTCGCTAGTAATAGACTAGGAAGACGATAGTATTAATAACGCGACCCGTACGGATATACGCCAATGGAACTGGACTTCACTTAGAAATAAGATAAGGGAAAATTCAGGGGTAAGAAGTAGCTTAAAAGGGATAAGAAAGTAGTAACCTATTATAGCTATAGTAAATTAAGCTACTTTACTAGAGACTACCGGTTAAAGAATATAGTGCCGCGACCGTAGTTAAATATATTAAGAAGAGTTCTATATAACGAACCTTCTAAGGATCTAGAGAACTACGACTCGACCCACGAGTAGATAAAGGTAGAAAGACTATTAAAGAAAGTTATAAAGGGAGAACGCTATTTTAAATTCGTACGAAAAGTATACTAATTCATTAAGAATCTGAAAGACTATAGAATATTATCCTAGGATATTAATATAAGAACTACGAGGTATCTTATCCTAGTAGGACGAGAGGACTTAGAACTTAAGGAAGTTCTAAAGGACCTAGTTATTAATATCTAGATAGAGGTAGACTAATTATAATAATAACTCCAAGATATTTAAGATAAGAAGATAGAATAGGAATCTTTAGATAACGGCGAGGTTCTAGAGTATAGCTTAAAATATGGATAAGAAAGTTAAGAGAGCTTAAAAGAAGAAGCGCTATACTATAAACTTAGTAGGGATGCTCCGGATAACTCTCCATCTTATACTACCGCATTATAAGGATTAAATAAAGGAAAACACTTAGAGAAAACGTATTACGAAGAAAAGCTATACGTTAAAGATTACCGATTTAACTTAGTATATCCAGAATATAGTGTTATATATTAGATAGCCTACGCTGACGACTACTATAAGTACTACTACCAAGTTCGGTTAGAACTAGGAAGATAGGTAGTAGGTACGTCTTATAAATGAATGATCTAGAGGGATTACACGAGCGATAGTTATAATTAGCACTTAGCTAGTAAACGACTTAACGTATAGTTTCCCGGATCTACCGCAGACTAGTACGACAGTGTAAAGAAATAACTAATGTATAGCCTAAACGAGGAATATTGCTACTTGTTAGAGTAGTATACTTACATGCATAACAGATGCTAAAAGTATATAGAAATCAAGAAGATATACGGTTTTCTCCTTAAATAGGAAAAAAAGTAATCTCTTATATTATAGGGAGATATAAGTAGATTAATATACTAATCCTAAAGTAATTCCTGTATACTACTTAGTATAATATATATATGAATATACCGGTACTAATTAATAGCTAACGAACTATTATAATAATAGATTCTGGAGCGACTAGTAACTTCGCTTCTTAAGACTTAGTACGGTTACTAGGCCTACTAACTCGAAGAAAGAAAGAATAGTATGACTTATAGATAGCTAACAGGTTAACGCTATTAATAAGAAGGATAGACGAGGAGATATACTCGCTACCTATAATAATTCGACGCTACTATAAGGAACTAACCTTTAATATTATTAGGATAGCTACTTATTATATCATTTTAGGAATACCTTAATTAAAGAAGTATAATCTAGTAATTAACTAGAAGAAAGGAGTACTTATATTTATAAATACTAGAGATATTACTAATATATAACCTATACGCTAATAGAGGATGGCGATAGATAAGAAATAGAATTAAAGACTAATTAAAGCTTATTACGCTTTAGTTTTAAAGAAGGACGACCTTGGATAAGGGTCTAACTTAATATATACTAGTAAGGGTTAGCCGGATAACTAAGCTAGAGTTATTAGGGGAAACGACGAACCTCCTAACATCTTACAAGAGTATAAGAAATAGATGCATCTCTTTATAGAAGAGATAATAGTAAAAGCTTTACCTATATACTAATCTTAGGATCATGAGATCGAACTTGAACTAGGAAAGGAATTAATATTTGGACTAATCTATATATTATTAGAAAAGGAACTTACTATACTACGCGGGTATATTAATAAGAACCTTAAAAAGGGATTTATTCGAGAATCTAAATTACTAGTAGGTTATCTAATCCTCTTTATATTAAAGAAGGATAGGAGTCTTAGGCTATATATTAACTATCAGAAGTTAAATGATATTACTATTAAGAATCAATATCCTTTACTAAATATTAGCGAGCTGTAGGATAGACTCTCTTAGATAAAGATATTTATTAAGCTTAACTTATAAGGAGCTTATAACTTAATCTAAATAAAAGAAGGAGAAGAATAGAAAACTATATTTAGGACTCGATATAGATATTACGAGTACCTAGTTATATTATTTAGACTTACTAACGTACTAGTAACCTATTAAGTACTAGTTAATAATATTATTTAAGCTTATTTAGATTATACCGCGATTACTTACCTTAATAATATCTTAATCTACTCTAAGATTAAGGAAGAATATATCTAGTATATATAGAACATTTTAACCTACCTATTATAAGCCAGATTACTCCTTAAGCTAGAGAAGTACGAATTTCATAAGGAATTAGTAGAATTCCTAGGATTTATAGTAAGTACTATAGGTATTCGTATAAGCCCTGAAAAAATTAAGGTTATAGCGGAATAGCCTATACTATATAATATGAAATTAGTCTAAAGCTTTTTAGGATTTATAAACTTTAATAGAAGGTTTATTAAAAGGTATTTAAAAATAGCCCTACTACTCATAGATATTACTAAGAAGGAAAAGGGATTTTAATAGGGAATAAGTTAATAGAAAGTATTTATAATATTAAAAGAAGCCTATTAAAATCTACTAGTACTCTATACCTTTTAAGTAAATAAACCTGCTCGTATTGAAATAGATACCTTAGATCTTATAATAGGCGCTTATTTATATTAAGAAAAGGATGGTAAATAGTACCTAATCGCCTACTACTTACGAAAGATATCGGTAGTAGAATAGAACTACGACATCTATGATAAAGAACTATTAGTAGTAGTATATATACTTCAGAATTAGAAGGTATATATCAAGAGTTATTTAGAACTTACTATCTTCATAGATTATAAGAATCTCTTAAACTTTACTATAATTAAGGAGTTAAACCGAAGGTAAGTCCGTTAATTAGAATTACTAGGATAGTATAAGTTTAAGATATTATACATCCTAGGGAAAGATAATAGTTAGGCGGACGCCTTAAGTAGGCGTACGGATTATATAGAATCTAAGGATATCACGGAGAAACTAATTCTTAAATAGGAAAAGAACGGATCGCTAGTATTAATATAGAGTTTGATAGTAACTATACGAGTTACAGTCTAAGATATTACGCTAATTCTAAGGGAAGGCTATATTAATAATAAGCTAGTATTATAGCTAAGGAATTAATAACTAGGATAAGAGCTACTCTAATATAAGGGGAAGACGTACTTACCTGAAAAGTATACTAAAGAAGTAATCCGGGATTACTATAATAATCCTTTACTAGGATATCTAGGAATCTCTAAAACGGTGAAGATACTTTAATAAGAATATACGACGCTATAACTGCGTACGCATGTTAAGAAATATATTAGAGAATATATTTACTATTAGTAGAATAAGTCTACACGCTACGCTAAGTATAGGTAAATATAGTTTATACCGGTTCTAGATATACTATAGAAGGATGTAATAATAGACTTTATTATTAAATTACCTAAATCAAAAGATCTAGTTATAGGAGATATCTTTAACTTAATAATAGTAATTATCAACAAGTTAATAAAATATGCGATCCTGATCCCTTATAAAGAAATATATAAAGTAGATTAGCTAGGATTCATCCTCTTAGATAGGCTAATAAGGGATTATAGTATACCTGAATCTATTATATCTAACAGGGACAGACTCTTCACGTCTTACTATTAGAAGACTCTAATCGCCGTAATTAGAATAAAACTGTGAATATCAACCGCCTATCATCTAGAAACGGATAGTTAGATAGAATGTACTAACTAAATAATAGAAGCGTACCTAAGGTACTACGTTAGTTATAAGTAAAGTAACTAGGTCTTACTACTTCCTATAATATAATTAGTACTCAATGATAAGAGATCGGATATAACCGGACTATCTCTATTCTTTATAAATTATAGAAGACACGCCAACTTATTTCTAGAACCAAGGGAGGGTTCTAGGGTAGAGAAAGCGACGGTGTTAGTATCCGATATAAAAAGACTGCATAGCGATATATAGTAAATAATTAGTAAGGTTAATACTAAAACTTAGTAACGGGTTAATAAGAAGAGAAAAATGTACCCTTAGCTAAAGAAGGGGGATAAAGTATACCTTTATATAAAAAACTTAAAGAGTAAGAGACTAAGTAGGAAACTAGATTATATTAAAGTTAGACCATTTTTAATTAAGTAGTTTAAGGGACCTATTAACTACGAGTTATAGTTACTACCTGACGCTAAGGTATACCTAGTGTTCTATATCTCTTTATTAGAACCAGCCGACTCCAGGATACCGCTCTAAAAAGAATGGAAGTTTAAGGCTAAGACCGAAGAGTACGAAGTTAAGAAAATCCTAGAATAAAGGGGTTAGGAGTACTTCGTTAAATAGAAGGACTATGATAAGTTAGAAAGTACCTAGGAGCCTATTAGATACCTTCGGAATTGCTAAATACTTCTGCGTTAATTCTACTAGACCTAGTAGACTTAGCAGTATTATTAAAGCTGGAAAAGTTATCTAGTATAGCTATCGATGACTAGATAGCTAGGGATAGACTAATAAGCGCATCCGCCGTAGGATAATTAAGAGGGTTAGAGTCTTCCTTTATATCTACTTTAGATAATAGGTATTAAGTCTTCCTTCGTACCTTTAAATTAATCTCCTTTAATATTTTCTTATTATATAATAGTCGGGTTATAACTATTACTAGTACCTTCTTATCCTCCGCCACCTTAGAAGATAATTCCTTACGAGTACGGTCTAATAACTACTATAATATATTTATACACGGCTTCCTAGCCCGGACGCATTTAGAATACTTTAGATGAGACTAAGAGTCCTCTATAGTAATATAAAGGCTCTTAAGAGATAAATAATAGTCGTAAGTAAAGTCGATAGTAGTACCGTATCACTGAATTTCGGCGGTAAGACGAAGACGGTTTTATTATTAACGAGATATAGTAAAAGGATAGAATCTTCAGGACGAAGATAAGTGGGAAGGAGGGGTAATATTACGACTAGCTAGACTAAGTAGTACGTGTTATACTGTAGTAGGTATTCTAAGGAACGGTTACCTACATGATAGCTTCCTTAGTAGGCGAGTAGTACTTACTCTACTCGATAGCGAGTAAAGCGAGTACCGGTCGTCCTACTTAGTAGCGAGTATAGCGAGTATACCTCTTAGTACGGATTTCCTATATCTATATAGATAGCGATGTTTCCTAAGTAGATAGAAGCTCCGTGCTTAACTTATATTATAATTCTAGTAATCTCCTAAGTACTAAATATAATACCTTATACTAGACCTATTTAATATAAGCCTGCTTACCCTGCTTCCTTAACACTCCTTTTCACGAGAACCAATCATAGGTCTATCCCATCCACGGACGGAGTGAACCGTAACATACTGTCGCGCTACGGGGTATATAGGCACTGCTGCTATCGCGCTGCAGGGTATATAGCCACTATTACTATCTTGTTATAGGTACCGCTACTGTCTTACTATAAGTACTACTGCTGTCTTATTATAGGTACTATAGCTGTCTTACTACGGGGTATATAAGTAATAGTACCTATAATAAGCTAGGAATAGTACTTATAATAAGATAGCAATACTAGCCATATACCCTACAGCAAGACAGTAGTAGTACCTATATACCCCGCAGCAATAGTAACTATATACTCTACAGCGAGACAGTAGTAGTACCTATATACCCCGCAGCAATACTGGCTATATACCCTACAGCGAGACAGCAGCAGTGCCTATATACCCTACAGTAGTAGTGCCTACATACCCCGGAGCAAGACAGTAGCAGTGCCTACATCAAGACAGCGATAGTACCTACAGCAAGACAGCGGTAGTAGCTACAGGGGCTATAGTAAGGCCTAGCTAGGGGCTATAGTAGGGGCGGCGACAGTAAGACTACAGGCTGGGGCCGTACCGGGGGCCAAAACACTATAGATTATGTATACAGGACAATTCACAGCTTCATTTAGATATTTATCAAGACTCTAGAGGCTACAATTACGAGCGCGTGTCGTTAAGATTTTCAAAACGATGTGTCCGGAATGTCGTTGTGACCGCCCGTAGGTAGCGGTGCTTCCGGGCGGAGTCGGTCCGCGATAATACTCATCCTTGTTTTGTTGCCGCTAGCAATTTCCTTTACACTCACCCAACGCGTCAGTGATAGAGAATGTCTACTTACTTTCGGCTGACGTGGTAGAGGGGCTATTGACTGGAACAGAGTCTAGCTCGCTTCTGAACTTGCGATGTACCGGCGACACCTTGTGCGGTCCTGCAACTCTGCTTGGCTTTCTCCACGCGACCGTATGGCTTGAAAAGGCGTCAAAACAAGCTTGCCAAGATCGTAGAGGTACCCCATCTGCAAAGCATTGTTAGGCATAGTTCTATCTCTTGCGGCGAGGAAGACATTCATGTACTTGAATTTGATAACCTCAAGCCGCGTTTTTGTGACAGTGAATTTGACAGCGACCTCGGACCTAAAGAGAGCCCTGGCAAGGCCATTCCCATCGCAGTCACATTACTTGTTCCAAGCAGCAGAGTCAATGGGCACGCGAGGTCAATACGTGTCGGTGATGACACACACTATGGCTCCGTTGCCGAGTTTGACTTCGATGGACACGGCGGACCGTCACCGTCACAGCTATGGTGGGCGCGAATCCAGACTTGCAAAGCGCGAATTCTCCCTTGGGCATCGGGTTTAAATGGATATATCTATGTTGACGTCGTTTGGGAAATGCGAATCGTGGAAGGTGATCCAAGCATTGGCCGGTAGACCGCAGCTTGAAAGCATCTCATTACAATCATTCGTGGACTTTCACAAAGGGAACGGGTGCTTGCCCTCAGCATTGGACCGCGAACAACAGAAGCTCCTTTCATCTGCCTGGAAAAGCCGAAGCAGATTGCATCTCCTCATACCTCAAACGAGAATAAACCTACGAAAAGGGCGACAGTCGAGTACTTCCCAGTACCACAATACTGCAAGCTACTGAGATTCTCGAGAGTCTGGGGCTGGATCTCGGTGACATTGATAAACATGAACACCTACTCGAACATTCCAAGAACAAATCGTTTGGGGAGAGCAAAATCGTCCATTTTCGGAAGGCGATGTTAGTTAATCAATTGCAAAAGAAGTGGATCCCACCGACTTTCTAGTGCAATCATGCTCTGACTTACGAGAAGTGAGATTGTGTGGTGCACGCCTCACCCTGGGCTCCTGTGGTAATGTGTTCAGGATCATGCGGAACCTTGGATCCTTTGAAGTAGTGCAAATTTCATGACTCAGGTACGACTATTACAAAGGGAATCCTTTCTTCCATGTATTGCATGACGTCCAGGCTAAGGATCCATCTCTGTATGACTACTTATGCAACCAAATTGAGCTGGATCCTTGGCCACAGATAACCAAAAGGCATTTCCAGATCATCGACAAAGAGAATGTGCATGATGATAGCGATCAGAATTAGACCGAACTTCAAAGCCAGTGATATCGCAACTGCCGGGGCTAGGTCTCTAGGAAGGTTGTCCCGACCCTCCCCATCGCCTGCGGTCCAAGACGCCTCTAGTGTCACGCCAGCCGTGGACAGGCCAAAGCAAAATATGTTATAGTAGCTGTACGCCAAATTAATTTCTGGGCTGAGGAATGAAAAGCCCGAACAAACCTTTAGACGTTTGACTGCCTCCTAGTAGTAAACCTTATTCAAGAAACAAGAACTTTGGCTTGAAGCCATCCTGCGAACACTCGAGCGCCGCTTTCCCTAGCGCACAGCCGACCACAATGGAGCCATCCGCAGCATGACAAGCAAATGACTCGATAGTCCATTCAGGTCTAAGTTCGATGGCAAATCTTGCTATCATCGCCTGTCATGGCGTACTCTGGTGAGCCAGCATTGACGTTCCGAGCGGTCCGCTTCCTATGGATTCCTCTTCCTCGCAGAAAATCCTTTCATCGTCTACTCTCTTTCAGATCTCTTGTCAGTCATGTTCAACCCAAACTCATTCTCTGCTCCGGAACTTGCTCAATATAAGAACACACCAGCCCTGTCGCCGCCAACGGGCGTAACTCCCAATCTTGCGGCTGACAATGACAGAGCCGACCTTTATATTATTCTTTGCTCCATCCTACTCGCGATCGTTTATCTCTTTGTCTCGCTCCGCATGTACTCCAAAGTCTGGATTAATCGCGCCCAGGGATTGGATGATCGTAAGACAATGAACCTTCCTTCGAAGCGTCAATCTGGCTAACGTTTGTAGTGGCAGCCATTCTTGCGACGGTGTGTTCGCGATGCAGAAGAAAAGTTGCTTGATCGGACTAATCCACTACTCCAGGTCGGCTCGACTGCGTTATTTGCAATGTGTGTTCTAAGTAAGCTTCACTTGGCAGGTATTGCGATCTACCTGACGGCTCCACCAGGTTTTTCACATGGAGTCGGCAAGCACCAGTGGGATGTATCTTTAAATCAAATACAGCCAATACTCCGAGTAAGCAAAGAAACCTGGTGCCAGGATTTGGAGATCACTCACACAATGCAGTGGGGCCGATATCTGAGTATCATCTTACCACCTACGGTTCTCTTGATCAAGCTATCGCTCTTACTTCTTTACCTTCGTATCTTCGGTCCCGACAAGGTAACGCGATATCTGATATACTTTGGCATAACATTCTGCTCCGTGGCGTATACCATCGTCATGTTCCTCAGTATATTCGCTAGTGTCCAGGGCGCAATCAATGGCAGCAAAACAGTTGGTGCGATCAATCTTTCCAGCGATATCTACATACTGTGTGTGCCGATCATGGCTGCTTCGAAATTACAGATGTCCAGGAAGAGGAGAATCGGTCTGTTCTTGGTGTTCTTGACTGGGGGCCTGTAAGCTGTCTCAGTCTTGGTGATCCGCAAAGACTTTACTGAATGTTGAACCAGTGCCTGCATCATGAGTGTCATCAGTCTCGCCTTTCGACTTGGAGTCCAACAAGACTCAGTAGATGCTACGTTTCTGATATCAAAGACATTCTTGGTCACGTAGGCTCCCTGTTTGCAATCTAATGATATCCGAACCCGCTGATCTCATATAGCACCATCGAGAATAATGTGGGCCTCATGTGTGCTTGCATGCCATTCTTTCCTGCCCTCATCAAGGACTCGTCACTGCTGCAAAAGTGCTACCACTCGATCCAAATGCTGGGATCAGGGTGTACGAAGTCACTAGGCACGAATACTTCGAAGAACGCGAACACTAGCTACGAAAAGCACTCTGGACGACGATTTACGATAACGGAAGATTCTTTCCAATTGCCAGATAACCAGAGCTCTGGAGACGTCACACTGAACAGCCCGAAGAAATCGCCAAGGATGGAATTCGGTGATGATAGACCCATAGCGTGGTCGGAAGTGTAGCTTCACTAGCCTGCGTCTCCTTTCCGCTTTTCAGCACATTGAAAGCCGAGCTTAGAGTACAGGCACAAACAATGAGCGTTTGGCTCAGACTTGTGACAGCAAAATTTTGCAAAGTGAAGGATTCACTAATACATTCATTTGTTCCTGTTGCGAAGTCTCTTCTATCTGTATTCACTTTCGAGACAAAACATCGTCTTAAATTGTTTTCGTAGCATTTGTCGGCATTGATGGGCAACACCAGCCAAGCACGTTGTTTAGAAGAGATTGACAAGCGTTTGTTTTACCTCAATGGTTTGCTGATGATCCTGGAAGTCACCAACCGATGTCAATCTCTGATAATGTTTGCAAAGCGCAATCCTCTTTCTACCACATGAAGAGTATCATTAACCTTCTCTCCCACAGTCTACATTTCTCCAACCACATCCCTAGGAATCCTAACAATAACAACAACCACCACAGCATGTCCTCTTCCAAAGAACTACCTCCACACCCCTTCTTAACCGCCCCAACCATAACCTACAAATTCGTCTGGGAATCCTGCTTCGACGAAGACCCCAAACCGCCAGTCCCAGACAGCCATATCCTTATCACCCGCCTCCCCAAAGAGCCAGAGTCAGAACCAGACACCGACCCATCTCAAACATCCACCCTCTCCTCTCCACCTACCACAGATCCTACTTCGTTTTCGCCAAAAACTCGCACCATCACCGAAGCACGCGACAACGGACACGAATACATCCCCTGCACCGCCGTCCTCACCTGGCGCCACTACGTCGCGACTTTCTACGGGCTATTCAATGATTACACGTCCAAGTTTTCGGATTGGATTACTGATGAGGAGGGTACCAATCAAGCATTTCTGAGTGAGTGGGAGGGAAGTGTGGTGTCGATTGGGCATACGATGAGGAGTGGGTTTCATGGGGGGATTTGGAGTGGGACGCCGGTGCTTGATGATGGGGGGAAGAGGATGTTATTTGTGTGGGTTGATAGTGGGTTGGGGTGGGGGATTAAGTTGTATGGGAAGGTTG